>Ga0302320_10000921_pt1 | contig 70196 bp, 55 predicted proteins | sample Bog_T0_3_FD_202130 | JGI IMG/M metagenome (GOLD analysis project Ga0302320, IMG submission 202130) | Peat permafrost microbial communities from Stordalen Mire near Abisko, Sweden - Bog_T0_3 | ecosystem: Environmental > Terrestrial > Soil > Wetlands > Peat | place: Sweden: Abisko, Stordalen Mire... | reverse complement strand
CCTCGGCCGGAAAACCAATTCTCCTCGCGGCGAACAAAACGAGGAAGAAACAACTGGAGAAGTACTTACACCATGTCGCGACCGCAGCCTAAAAAATGCTTAACGGCGTTGCCCGTTGGGGTTTGGGCCATTTCGCATTTTCGCGACCCAGCGTAGCCGCTGCGCGGCAACCCTGGGCTCTATGATTTGCGCCGCGTTGCGGCGGCCCGCCAGATCGCCCCTCCAGCGGAAACCCGATCCATCTGGCACAGGTTACGATTGCTCCTTCGTTGGCTATTTTGACAGCGACCCAGGGTAGCCGCTGCGCGGCAACCCTGGGCTATATGATTTGCGCCGCGTTGCGGCGGCCCGCCAGATCGCCCCTCCAGCGGAAACCCGATCCATCTGGCACAGGTTACGATTGCTCCTTCGTTGGCTATTTTGACAGCAGCGACTTGCTGTCACTCGTCAAGTCGGGCGCCTTGGCCAAGGTTGCAGGACGAACACAAAACGCGTAGGTTTGATTCCGTATTCTGACCGCCGCGCGAGCACGGAATGATGTGATCGACCTCCAGGTGTACGTTGTCGCCCCTCGCGGGAGAACGACCGCAAGCCACGCAACGGCAGTTATCTCGCATAAGAACCTTCCATCGTAACGAAAGGCTGATAGATCGCGGAGCGACGGGCTGCGGTGCGGTATCGTCCCCGGCGATTGGGGCTGATTCGACGCGATCCAAGGAGATTTCGGCCGTGGGCTTGTTTACGCGCGCGACGAACGCGGCCAACGCGCGTCGCCAACCGCCCCAGCGCAGAACGTACGCCTTTGAACCAACGATCGATGGCGGCTGATTCAACTCCGCAAAGCGCGGTTGTCGCCCGTAGTACGTCCACAGCGCCAAGAGGTTTTCGTCGCATTCCTCGTCGGAATATCTGCGACCATGTGGAACCGGATCCAAGCCAGCCTCGGCTAGAAGCGACTTCCAGCTACCAAACTTACAGGTCGACGTGGGGTAGACGCCAAGCAGTTTCGCAATCACGTCTGCCGAAGGCGACTGGCCCGAATTCGCGGACGCGAATTGCTGTATTGCGTCGATGACACTTTCACGGCTCAACCGCTTCGGACGTGGCGCCAGCGATTCGTCGATGCCCGCACGATCTAACGCTACCGGCCACGATCCGAAGTGGCTTTGCACGGTGGTCGAATGGACACGACTGAGCGAGTCAAATCGCTGCTGTGTTAGACGTTCGCCGCCAATCGCCGCCGCGACGCGATGCAACTCCGCGAGGATCGCGTCGTCGGAGTACTCGGTCAGGGTTTCAAGTTCAAAGTTCTCGCTCCACGAGCCCAAACGCGCGATCGAAACTGATCTCCAACTCCCGCCAGTATAGACGGCCTCACCTAACACCACAAGAGGGCACCGGGTGCTCGTACTTCCACCACTTCTCAGCGGACTCGCGAACGCTTACTATGGTTGGATGGAAACCACGAAAGGACCTATGCGAAGATGGAATCAATGACGACGGTATCCCTCCAAGACGCGCAAGCCACGCTGCCGGAATTGATCCACCGGCTGACGCCCGGGGACGAGATAGTTATCACCGAGAACGATCGGCCGGTCGCACGACTGGTGCGCGTCGCCGCCGAGCCGCAGCAGCCCCGGCGATTAGGCACGATGCGGGGCACGGTCCTCTACATGGCCCCGGATTTCGACGCCCCGTTGGATGACTTCAGGGAGTACATGGAGTGACCCTGTCCGTCACGAGCCGTAGCCACGCCCTTCGCTTCGCTCAGGGACGTGCCACCCAATCGCAACCATGATGAACAACACCGCACCCCGCTATGTCGTCGGCATCGACCTGGGCACGACCAATTCGGCTGTGACCTATGTGGACACCACGGAAGAACCGTGGCAGGTGCGGACTTTCGCCGTGCCGCAACTGGTCGCGCCGGGACAAGTCGAGGCCCGCGAAACGCTCCCCTCGTTCCACTACCAGCCGGCCACCGGAGAACTGCCGCCGCAGGCCCTCAAGTTGCCCTGGAGTAGCCAGCCGCCCGAGTATGCGGTGGGAGTCTTTGCCCGCGATCACGGGGCGGTCGTGCCGGGCCGGTTGATCTCGTCGGCCAAGTCCTGGTTGTGCCATAGCGGCGTGGACCGCACGGCCGCGCTGCTGCCGTGGCACGGCGCGGCCGACGTCGAGCGGCTCTCGCCGGTCGACGTCAGCGCCCGGGTGCTCCAGCACGTCCGCGAGGCCTGGGATGCCCGGTTCGCCAAAGATCCGCTGGCCGAGCAAGACCTGGTGCTCACTCTCCCTGCCTCGTTCGACGAGGTGGCGCGGGAGCTGACCGTCCGCGCGGCGGCCCGGGCCGGATTGCCGCGGGTGGTGCTGATCGAGGAGCCGCAAGCCGCGTTCTACGCCTGGATCTACGCCCATCGCGACGACTGGCAGCGGCTGGTCGAGCCGGGCCAGAAGATCCTGGTGTGCGACGTGGGCGGGGGAACGTCGGACTTCACCTTGATCCGCGTCCGCCGCGGCGAAGGGGGGAAGGTGCAGTTTCATCGCGTGGCCGTGGGCGAACATTTGATCCTCGGCGGCGACAACCTCGACCTGGCCCTGGCCCATTACCTGGAGCGACGGCTCGCCGGCGACGGCGGCCTCGAGCCGCGGCAATGGGGCGTGTTGGTGCGGACCAGTCAGCGGGTCAAGGAATTGCTCTTGGGAAACGATCCGCCCGAGCGGCTCACGGTGACCGTGCCGGGGACGGGCTCGAAACTGATCGGCGGCGGGCTTCAGATCGAGATCACCCGCGACGAGGCCCGCGACGTGCTGGTCGATGGCTTCTTTCCCTGCGTCGGTCTCGACGACAAACCGTCGGGGCGGACCTCGGGCTTCCAGGAGTTTGGGCTTCCCTACGCGTCCGACCCGGCCATTACCCGCTACCTGGCGGCGTTTTTGAAGGCCCATCGGTTGGTGGCCCTGGACGACGTGGCGCCCGTGAACGGCGACGCCGACAAAGGGGACAGTCCCATTTTCGCTGAGACGAAAATCGGGACAGTCCCCCACGATCCGGCTCGCCCCGACGTGGTATTGTTCAACGGCGGCGTGTTCGAGTCGCAGGCCCTCCGCGATCGGCTCTTGGAAGTGCTCACCGGTTGGTTTCGCGGCGCGGGGCATGAACAGTGGCAGCCGCTGGTGCTGGACAACGATCGGCTGGACCTGGCGGTCGCCCGCGGGGCGGCTTACTACGGCATGGTTCGCCGGGGGCAGGGAGTGCGGATCGCGGCCGGCCTGGCCCGCACCTATTACATCGCCGTCCAAAGCGAGCCGCCGGCGGCGGTGTGCCTGGTGCCGGCGGGCGTGGAGCCGGGCGTGGACGTCGAGCTGAAGGAGCGGAGCTTCGAAGTGCTGGTGGCCGAGCCGGTGGAGTTTCCGCTGTTCGTCTCCAGCACCCGGCTGACCGATCGGCCGGGCGAGTTGATCGCGGTCGATCGCGAGCAAATGACGCCTTTGCCGCCCATTCGGACTGTGCTGCGGACGCGAAAAAAGGACGAGGCCCAGTCGATCCCCATCCATCTCCATGCCCGGCTCACCGAGATCGGCACGCTCGACCTGTGGTGCAGCCAGGTCCAGGGGAAAGGCATGTGGCGTTTGCAGTTCGACGTCCGCTCCGCCACCCAAACCGACCAGGCGGCCCACGAGAGTGCGGCCGAGCGGGAAGGGTTCGTCGACGAGTCGGTGTGGGACGAGTGCCGGGCGGTGATTGCCGAAACGTTCGACCCCGCGGGCAAGGCTCCGGCCGAAGGCGTGGTCAAGCGGCTTACCGCGGCCATCGGCCAGAGTCGCCGGCAGTGGCCCACCTCGCTGTTGCGGCGGATGTGGGAAGCCCTGATCGAAAGCGAGCCCGGCCGCCGGCGCAGCCCGTCGCACGAGGCCCGCTGGCTCAACCTGTTGGGCTTCGCCTTGCGGCCCGGCTATGGGCTGGCGGTCGACGACTGGCGGGTGGCCGAGACCTGGCGGCTGCTGCAGGGCAAGCTGGTGCACCCCACGCCGACGTGCCGCACCGAGTGGTGGATCCTCTGGCGGCGGATCGCCGGCGGGCTGGCGGCCGGACAGCAACAGGCCCTGGCCGACCCGCTTTGGCCGCCGTTGCGGGCGCTGCACCGGCAGACCACGTCGGGCAAGGGGCGCGGCGGCGACTTCAGCTTTCCGCCCAGCGAGACCATCGAAATCTGGCGGCTGCTCGGCTCTTTGGAACTACTGAGCGTGACCGCCCGCGTCGAGTTGGGCAATATGCTGTTGGACCTTCTGCCGCGGCGAAAAATGGAAGCCGTGCGGCCGGCCATGGCGTGGGCCTTGGGCCGGGTGGGCGCGCGGGTGCCGGTCTATGGTCCGCTCAACACGGTCGTGCCCGCGGAAGTGGCCGGCGGGTGGCTCCGCAAGCTGATGGAGATCTCCAGCGGCGACGCGATGGAGCGGCTCTCGGTGATGCAGATCGCCCGGCGCACCGACGACCGTTATCGCGATCTTGCGGCGAAGCTCCGCGATCGGGCCCTGGCGTGGCTGGGCGATCAGGCGGCACCGGCGCACTTCCTGGAGTTGGTCGGCCAAGGCGGCACGCTCGACAGCGAAGAGCAAGGGATGGTCTTCGGCGAGGCGCTGCCGAAGGGGCTGAGGATTCTTTGAGCGAGTAGCGAGTAGGGTGGGGTCGAGCGCAGCGAGCCCCACCAAAATCCGTGGAGAAATTATGGTGGGGCTCGCTGCGCTCGACCACCCTACGAACCTCCCCCTTTCGTTACTGCGGCGGTTCGATCCCCAACAAGCGCACGTCGAAGATCAACACCGAGTTGGGGCCGATGCCGGCCGGCGGCATGCCGCGGGGGCCGTAGGCCAAATCGGAGGGGACGATCAACTGCCAATGGTCGCCGACCTTCATCCGCTGCAAGGCTTCGGTCCACCCGGGAATGACCCCATTGACCGGGAACTTAGCCGGCTCGTTGCGCTTGATCGAGCTGTCGAAGACCTTCCCGTTCAGCAAGCTGCCTTCGTAGTGGACCTTGACCGTATCGGTGGCCTTGGGGGATGGTCCGTTACCGGATTGCAGAACGCGGTATTGGAGTCCGCTGGGCAGGGTCACGATTTCCGGCCTGGCCTTGGTGGCGGCCAGGAAGGCCTGGCCCTCGCGGAGGTTCTTATCGGCCTCGCTGGAGTTGGCTTGCGGCTGCCGGGCCAGGGCTTGGCGCTGGAACACGGCGAAAGCGGCGCGGAGCTGGTCCTCGGTGTATTTTGGCGGCGTACCTTGCAAACCATCGCGGATCCCCTGGGCCAGCGATTCGATGCTGATATCCATCCCATCCGCCTTGAGGTGGCGGCCAATATCCAGGCCGATGCCGTAGCCGCCGACGGTGGCGGCGTTATTTGCATCCGGTCCGGGGGCCGACTTGGGGCCGTTCTGGGCAAAAACGGTGGCGGCAATCAGGCACCACAAGGCCGCGGTTGAACCGACGAGTCGCATTATTCTTCCTTTCCGACAATACCTGGATGAATCCGTGGATGGTCGCCCAGATACGCTCCAGGCTTCGTATCTTATTTTTACCGCCGACGAGGGATCTGGCAATGGCGGCGAGGCACAAAGGCACGGAGGGGCAAAGGCACAAAGGAGGGGGGGCGATCTCCGCCCCTATGCCCGTCTGCCCCTTTGTGCCTCTTCCTCGTTGACGCCCGCTGACGGCTCGGTTAAGGTAACTTGCAAGGTCAACAACGTTTGCCAAACGGGGGTTTTGGGGAGAGCAATACGATGCGCGATCGCCACAAGTTTCCAGGCGTGACATTCTTCTTGCCGACCGCCTTGGTCGCGTTCGGCGCGTTGACGCTGTTGGCGGCGGTCCCGCGGCTGCTTGCGGCCGAAGGGTCGGCCGCCGACGCGGTGACCGTGTATTGGAGCTGCGCGGGCGTGGCCGACGTCTATATCGGCGGCAAGCCGCTCCGCGAGGCCAAGCCCGATTTCCTCACCCGCGAGGACGAGCCTGCCTATGAGTACCACGCATCGGCTACGCTCAAGGTGGGCGACGTAATCACCGTGGGGGCGAAGAAGGGGAAGATCGCCGGTTTTCGGCTGGCCGTTTTCAACGCCAAGAACGAACTGGTCTGGCAGAGTGAAACCAGCAATTGGCGGACCTACGTGATCCGCGATTCGCGAAGCGCGAAACGCTGGTACATGCCGGCCACGGCCGCCCGGGCGCGCTCGGCGCCGGTGAACGCGGCGGCCAAGGAGTTTCCGCCGCCGGCGCAGTTTGCGCCGCCGAAAGCCGACGCCGGCGATTCGATCTGGTTCCAGGATGCCGACGCGGTGTTTCTGATTTCCAAGATCACGGCCCGGCGGAATCTCGTGCGTCTGCCGTTGAAGGAGATGAACGCGGTGGGCGAGGCGAAGTATTTCGCCAACGGCGCGCAGCTCGACGGTCTCCAGCCCGACGACCTCGACGGCAGCAATCGCATCAAGTCCTACGCGAAGCAGCCGCTGGATTATGTGATCTGGTTGCAGCCGCCGCGGGAGATCTACGGCACGGTGGTGACGATGGCCCAGCACAAGGGCGCCTTCACCTGGTTCATCGAGTGCGCCGACAGCCAAAAGGACCTGAAAGAGAAGAGCGGCACGTATCGTCAGGTGACCAAGCCGCAACGGACGCTGGCCGACCAGGCGTTGGATCTGCACTGGGCCCCGATCAAGGCCGAGTTCTGGCAGCTCAACGCCCGCAGCGAAGGCGCTCAGGGCCCGATCTCGCTGCGGAAGTTCGAGTTGCTGGTGCCGGAGAAATAAAGAGAGGGGGAGTGGGGGAGAAAGGGAGTGGGGGAGATCGGCCAAAAGCGATTGCGCGCGAATCTCCCCTTCTCCCCCACTCTCTTTCTCCCCCACTCATTTCTTCGCTGGCTCTTCGAGCAGCTTCAGGCCGCTACAGTTTTCGATCGACACCCGGTAGCCGGCCGGGACGCTCAAGCGGTAGAGCAACTGATCCTGGTCCTTGCGCCACGACAGATCGATGTTCCCCTCGGGCGTGGGCCGGCTCCCTTCGCACCAGTCCAGCTTCAGGTCTCCGAGGCGCAATTGCACCGTTTTCTGCACCGGATCCACGGCGTAGATCCCCAGCACGTCGCGATACAGCGTGTGCACGACATGCGAGCCGAAGCCGTGGTCGCAGCTTGCCGTGGGGCTGGTGTTTTCCCACAGCGTTCCGGTGCGCTGGGCCATGTAGAGCAGGTAGGCGATCGACTCGTCGAGGATCTGCTGGTTGAGCTTGGCCTGCGACAACAGCTCCATCCGCAACATATTGCCGACGAACGAGTTGGCCGGGCACACCTCGGGAAAAGCCTTGGTGGTTGCGCGGTCCGGGCCGAACTGGTCGCGGAGCGTGGTCCACAGCTCGGCATGGGCCTGGCGATCGGCCACGCCGAAAAAGAAGGCGAAATACTGGCAGACTTCGCTGCGGTTGCGGGTCGGTTCCAGCTTGCCGTGGCGGCGCAGCGCGTTGTCCACGAAAAAGCGGCCGTCGAACGACTGCTTGCGGATCGTGGCGCGAATGCGGTCGCCCTTGGCGCGGAGGTCCGGCAAGTCGTAGATCCGCGCCACGGCCGAGAGCGCTTCGGCGTAGAGCATGTTGGTGGGATAGTTCACGTCCTGGACGAAATGGTTGGCCGCCGACCACTCCACGAACACCCAACCCGGCAGTTTCTCCAACAGGCCGTCGCTGTTTTCGAAGCCCTGGAAGTATTCGAGCAGCCGCAGCAGTTTGGGACGCAACGCGGCGACGGTTTCTCGATCGCCGCTCCGCGCCGCGTATTCCTCGAGTTGGAGCACGAACCACATCGACCAGTTGGGGATGAACACCCCGTCGTTGTGATCGGCCGGATAGCACATCGGCAACATGCCCGAAGGCAGGTGCGGAAAACTCTGCGGCAGGAGAAAGTTCTCGAAAAAGTTCCGCTCCAGCAACGGGACGCCGCAGAGGTCGCCGGCCGCACGGGCGGTGAAGAAACTGTCGCACAGCCAGCCGGCCCGCTCCCGCGATGGGCAGTCCATGAACAGATCGAGGGTGTTTTGGCGGAAGGTTTCCACGCCGGCCGCGAACAACTGGCCCAGCCGCGGATCGCTGGCCGCGAAGCGGGCCTGCGGCAACGCCGGGTGGGCCACCTCGCGGAGATAAACGTCCTCGACGCGGCAGGCCCCGTGGGTGCAAATCAGCTTCAGGTATCGCAGCGTATACGGCTCGATCGACTCCAAGCGATATTGGCCCGGCTCCAGGTCGTAAGTCACCGCATTGACACATCCCAGGCGGCGGAAATCAACGTCGCCATGGCTGAGGATCTCGTCGAACGCCAGGTAGAGCCGGGTCGGTTTGACGCATTGCACCGTGACGGCCAGCGTGCCGGTCAGGTCGGCGCCCAGATCGAGGATGCGGAAGCTGTTGTCTGAGATCTCGACGACGGAATCTTTGGCGTAGGGCCGGGGGAAATCCTCGGTGCGCGTGAAATCGAGTTTCTGCAGTTCCAGCGAGGGGATGATCGCCAGTTGGCGTTCGGGATAACCCTTCAACTTGGGGCCGATGTTGGTGAGCGAGCGGTCCTTCCAGGGTGACTGTTGTTGCTTGCACGGCGTGATCTTGCCTGCGGCCACTTGGGCGACCGGGGTCCGCAGGGCAAAATCGGGCTCCAGCACGCGCCGCGGCAGCAGTTTCTTGGCTGGCTGCACGGCCGTTGCGACTTTTTTCGCCGCAGCGGGCTTCGCGGCCGGGTCCCGCTGCCAGGCATCCCAGCCGGGCGCGAGCCGGTAGACCTCGATAAAGGGCCGCTGAAAACTGTAACGCTGAACTTTTTGTACGCGATAGCCGAGGATCAGCGCCTCGAACGGTACGCCCGGGCCGGCGGTCGACGCCACGATCTGGTCGCCGCTGGTCACTTCGGCCTGAAGGAACGAGGGTTGGTCCAGCAGGTAATAGCTGTTGACGTTGTAACCGGCCACCTCGATGGCGATCACGTTGGGGCCGGGACGGAGCAGATCGTGAAGGTTCCAGGAATCGACGCGGTAATAGCCGTGTGGACCGCGGGCCGGGCCGAGGCCCACGAACTGCCCGTTGACCGACGCCCGATAGATCGTGGCTGCGGCCACCCGCAACGTGGCCTGAGAGCCGGCCTCGGCTTGGATTACGGCGCGAAACCCCACGGAGAGGTTCATTTCCGTCTCGCGGCCAGCCGGCCAGATCGGCTTGGCGGCGTGTATCGCCGGTTCCTCGGCCAATGCCGTGGCGCACAACAGCAGCACGAGAACGCCGCTCTGGAGCAGCGTCGTCTGCCGCAAATTGCCATTTCCGCGTAGCATGAGAACCTCGGAGATAAGGGTAGACGCAGCATATCGCAGTCGGCCCGTCGAGGCAACCGCGATTCCCTGTCGACCCGCGACGGCGGCTGGGTGGCACGTCCTTGAGCGCAGCGAAGGGCGTGGTTTCTCGGCTACCACGCCCGTCATTTTCCCCTCGTTCCGAAGCTCTGCTTCGGAACGCACTTCCGCGAAGCTCCGCTTCGCCGTGGCACGCGTTGGGGGACTTTCTACGTCGAGACTCGGAAGCGGAGCGTTGAGGAATTGTGTTCCCAAGCGGCAGCTGGGGAACAACGGGAAATTCCTGACGCCGAATCCTTTTCGTCAACCGTTGTCGGTTGTCCGTGGGCCGGTTATGCTTCAACATATTGCCACGGGCACTGCTGCCGTACCGTCCAGCGAGGATTGCCGTCATGTCACGAGTTCTTCCGCTTGCCACGGTTCTTTTGGCCGTCTCCGGAATGGCCCGCGGGGCCGAAGCCCTGCCGCGACTGGAGTGGCCCTTTGCGACCGTCGACCTCGACGTCGGCCAATCGGCCCGCGTGGAGTTGCCCGATGGCCGCAGCGCCGCCGTCAAACTGCTGCGTCTGACGGAGATCCGCGACGACGTGCGGCAAGCGGTCCGCGAAGCCCGGGTGACCGTGGAGATCAACGGAAAACAAAGCACCCTCACTTCGGCCAATTATCGCTTGCCGATCTTGGTGGGCGGAGTGCAGGTGGATTGCTCGGTCGCCCGAGGTTGCGTGCAGCCGGGCAAGAACCCCTGGGCGTTCCATAAGGACGCGCGGTTGCGGCTGTGGCCCCCCGGGGCTCCCTGGATCCAGCCCGGCACGTTTGTTTATCCGCTTCGTCAGCGCTGGTTTGCCAGCGCCACGCAGATGGCCAATGAGCCGGTCTTCGTCGATGGCGGCGACCGGCCCGACACGCGGCAGCCGGTTTATTATCACTGGGGGCTGGATGCGGGTGGGGCGGAAGGATTGGTCGAGGTGGTGGCCGCGACCGAGGGCGTGGTGGTCACGGCCGGGCGGCTGACGCTGCCGCAGAGCGAGTTTCCCGAGGCATTGAAGCCGCGCTCCGACGTGGTCTATCTTCGCGACGGCCGCGGTTGGTACTATCGCTATAGCCATTTGCACTCCTTCGATCCGGCGCTCAAGCCGGGTGGGCACGTGACGATGGGCCAGAAGATCGGGCTGCTGGGCAAGGAGGGAGCCAGTGGCGGCTGGTCGCACCTGCACTTCGACATTACCGCGCTGCAGCCCAACGGCGAGTACGGCATTACCGACGCCTATGCCTTTTACTGGCAGGCCTCGTACGGCCAAACGCCCGGCCAGCCGCGGGCCGTGGCCCGGCCGCATCACCTGGTCTGGACCAATGAACCGGTGACGCTCGACGGCAGCCGGTCGTGCGGCGCGAGGGACTATCGCTGGTTCTTCAGCGACGGCGCCACGGCCGGCGGCGCGATGCCGCAGCGCCGCTATCCGCGCTCGGGCATGTATAGCGAGATCCTCAAGGTGACGGATGCGGCGGGGCGCGTGGACTACGATTTCGCCGTGGTGCAGGTCCTCGATCGCGAGCACCCGGAGCAGTTGCCCCCCTCGATTCATGCGGCGTATTGGCCGACGTTGGATCTGAAGCCGGGCGCCGAGGTGATTTTCAAGGTGCGGACCTTCCGCATCGGCGCCCACGAAGGGCGGGAACGCTGGGATTTCGGCGACGGCAGCCCGGCGGTGGAAACGCAGTCGGATGGCAACGCCGTGCCGCTGGCCCAGAACGGTTATGCGATCACCGCCCACCGCTACTCCAAGCCGGGCCATTACTTGGTGTCGGTGACGCGGAGCAACGACCGGAGCCAGGCGGCCACGGCCCGGTTGCACGTGGAAGTGGGCAAGGCGAAGGATTGAAGGATGAAGGATGAAGCTGCGGAGGCTGCCGCGGCGGCGGATCGCTTTGGCCGGCCCGGCCCGGAACCGATCGACATCGCCTATTTCGATTGGACCGACCGGCGGCGCGACCGCGCCGTGCCGGCCAAGATCTATTTTCCCCGCGGCGGGCCGGGGCCGTTGCCGCTGATTGTCTTCTCGCACGGCACCGGCGGGTCCCGGGCGGGCTACGCTTTTCTGGGCGAGCATTGGGCCAGTCACGGCTACGCGTCGCTGCACGTGCAGCACTTGGGGAGCGACCAGGCGGTGTGGCAGCGCCAGCCGGAACCGATGAAACGCATGAAGGCCGCCGCCATGAACCCGGAAAACGCCGCCAATCGCCCCGCTGACGTGAGTTTCGCCATCGACGAGGCAGAGCGGCTCCAGGCCGGCGATTCGCCGTTGGCGGGACGGCTGGACCTGGCTCGCATCGGCCTGGCCGGGCATTCCTTCGGCGCCCATACCGCTATGGCCGTGGCCGGGCAGTTGCTGCTGGGGCCCGAGGGCCAGGAGCTTTCCCTGGGCGATTCCCGGGTGAAGGCCGCCATCGCCATGAGCCCGCAGGCCCCGCGGCGGATCGAGCTGGCCGACCGATTGTATTCCCCCATCAAGATTCCCTGCTTCCACATGACGGGCACGCACGACGAAAGCCCGTTGGGGTTGACCAGCGTGGCCCACCGCCGCGTGGCGTTCGACCACATCCGCGGCGGCGATCAATACCTGTTGATCTTCGCCGAGGGGGACCACATGGTTTTCGCCGATCGTCGCGGGCGCAGCCATGCGGAGCGCGACGCGCTGTTGCACCGCCTGATTCAGGCCGCCTCCACGGCCTTCTGGGACGCCTATTTGAAGAACGACGCGGAGGCCAAGGCCTGGCTTGCGGGGCCGGGCTTCCTCGGTGTGTTGGGTGAGCAAGGTACTTTGGAAAAAAAGCTCTACTGAGAAGAAATGGCGGGGCTCGTCCGTGCGACCCGCCTTACGTACACTGGTGGGGCTCGCTGCGCTCGACCCGCCTTACATTTACTGCGTGCTGACCTATGCCCGTCATGCAAAGCCCACCGGGCGCGGAAACCGTGATCGACGGCCGGCGTTATCTGTACTTCGCCGGCACCGCGTATCTGGGCCTCCAGGGCCATCCGGAAGTGATCCGCGCCGCCTGCGAAGCGACCCAGCGCTATGGCATCGGCAGCGCCACCAACCGCGCCTGGTTCGGCAGCACGCCGCCGCTGTTGGAGGTCGAACGCCGGGCGGCGGAGCTGTTTGCCGCCGAGGATGCCTTTTACTACGTCTCCGGCTACGTGGGACATCAGGTTCTGTTGGCCGCGCTGGCCGAGCGGTTCGAGGCCGTCTTTCTCGACGAGCTCGCGCACTACAGCGCCCGCGAGGCGGTGCGGCTGGCCGGCCTGCCGGTCCACGAGTTCAGCCATCGCGACCCGTCGGCGCTGGCCGTGTGCCTGCGGACGAAGCTGCCCCCGGGCGGGCGTCCGCTGGTGGTGAGCGACGGCGTGTTTCCCGTGCTGGGAACGATTGCGCCGGTCGTCGAGTATTACCAAACGCTCCGCGGCTACCCGGGCTCGGGGCTATCGATCGACGATGCCCACGGCCTGGCCGTGCTCGGCCCGCACGGCCGGGGAACGTTCGAGCACACGGGGCTGTTCGAGCGGGGCGTGAATGGCGGCGCGAGCGACGGCGGGCGGGCGGGCGATTCGCCGCAGTTGTTCTTATGCGGCACGCTGAGCAAGGCGGTCGGCGGCTTCGGCGGCATCACTGCCGGCTCGCGGGAGTTCGTGACGCGCGCAAAAGCCGCATCGCACTACTACGACGGCGCCAGCGCCGTGCCGGTGCCGGCCGCCGCGGGCACTGCGCGGGCGTTGGAATTGCTCCGCGCCGAGCCGGGCCTGCGGGCGCGGTTGTGGGAGAACGTGGCCGCGGTCAAGCAGGGTCTGCGCCGTTTGGGCCTGGCGTGCGACGACACGCCGGTGCCGATCGTCTGTCTTACGATCGGCACGGCGGAAAACATGCAGCGAATCCAGCAGGAGTTGATGCACCGCGGCATTATCGTGGCTTATGCGGGTTGCTATTCGGGCGTGGGCCCGGCGGGAGCGTTGCGGTTGGCCGTTTTTGCCACGCATACCGCGGCGATGATCGCTCGGCTGTTGGAGACTTTGGCCGGGATGGTGTGACGTGCGGGGTGTGGAGTGTGCCACTGGCTTTGCCAGTGCTTGGGCTCGACGGCTTGTTGGAGAGTGCCACTGGCTCTGCCGGTGCTTCCACGGAGTTGGTCAGGAGATCGCTCCGTCTGGCAGGCCGTGAATTGTTGGCAGCTCGGGGTGCTGGCGTGATGGTAGGTCGAGGTAATACCGGGCCGACGACCATTTCCGTTGCATGGCCTGCTCGCAAAGCCTTCGATTCACTGGATTATTGTGAATGTATTCCAACGATGAAGCGATTGCTTCTGAAGAAAACAGATTCCGGTCGAAACCCGGCCCTGCCTGCCAAAACCGAAAGCAGGTCTTCCCGGGCCTTTCCTGTAGTGTCAGTTGTGAAAGGAGCGGAGAGCCTTCGGCGGCCAAGATCTCCCGTATCCGCTTCGAAAACGGTTGCTTGACTCGGGCCAGGTAGAAACTGATCGAGACATTCGGGCTTTTCGGATACACCAGGAGGTGCACGTGCTCGGGCATGAAAACGAACCCGACCAGCTCCATTTCCGATTCGACGCCGGCCGATTCAATACACCTTGAAAGCTCCTCCCGCCACGTATCGTTGGTGAGCAAGGGCATTCGTTGGTAGCACGAGAACGTCAGCTCGTGCAGGTGGCCGACCTCATGGAAGTGCTTCACCAGTTTTCGATGGAGCACGGCTTTCTCGTTTCTGCGATCGTTGCCTTGTATCAGGGGGCTCACGACACACTGGCAGAGCCAGTGGCACACGCCTGGCCCCCTGCACGGCACTGGCAAAGCCGGTGGCACACGCCGTCGCCGTGAACCCCACTGCCCACTACTTCCGATACCACAGCGACTGCCAGTATTGCCGTTCCAAGGCGTAGGGATCGATGGGGGCGTCGGCGGCGGCGGCGGCCGGCAGGATGCCGTAACGCCGCATCTCGCGGACGTATTCCGGCCGGGGCCGGAAACCGGGCATGTCGAAGCGTTTGATCTGGTCCAGCTTGCGGCGGGCGTCCTCGATCGCGGCGAGGATCTTTTGATAATCCGGATCGGCGGTGCCGGCAAGAACCGCCTTGCCGCAGGCTTCGTGACCGCCGGCCGCCTTGGCCAACGGCGCCAAGAGGATCATCGATTTCTCGGGCCGGGTCAGGTCGTAGACGATGTGCCGGGAGAGGCGGCGGCGAATGTCGTTGGGAGAGAGGCCCACCCAGGGCGGCCCGCCGACCTCGTCCGACACGGTCAGCGGCAAGGCCGTCGTCCCCTGGTGGCACGTGCCGCAGCGCTGGCGGATGGCGGCCATCGCCGCCTGGGTGCTCTTCCAGTCCAGGTCCGAGCGATCGAGCCGGTTCTGCGCATAGCCGCCAACCATGCCGCAGCCCAACGCCGCATAGGTGCCGGGATACGGCGCGCCGGAATCGATCCACAGCCGCACCATTTTCCGGTCGTGCGGCCCCGGATTGGCGCCGTAGTGCGCGCCGTCCATCAGGGCCAGCAGCCGGCTGGCGGAACTGCCGATGGTGCGGGGCGGGTGGTTGCCCATGCTGTTGCGGCCGTCGGCCACAAGACTGTGGGCGGTGATCGTGTAGTAGCTCAACGAGAACATCGGCCCATGGTCGCCGGAAAGCACGATGTTCCCCTCGGGCTTGTCGGCGTTGTGGCAGCGGACGCAGTGGCGGTCGAGGACCGGCTGGACGTCGCGGGGGAAATCGAAGACCTCCGGCGCGTCGGCGATGGGTTCGATGCGGCTGGGATGGCGGCGGAAGGCCAAGCAGTCGCCCGACTTATAGTCGGGCGCCAGCACGCGGTGCTCGTGGCAGCCGATACAGGTGCGAGTTTCGCCGGGCATCACCGAGGTGAAGCTCTGCATCCGCTTGACCGACAGGTCGTGCTCGTCGAGCGCCACGAAGAACACGCTCCGCAGGGCGGGGATCTCCGCATAGGCCGAGCCGTCGGGTTCCACGGGGATGGTGCCCAGGATCCGTTCCAAAGTAAAGGTGCCGCCGTAGCTCAGCGGCTCCATCCCGCCGGTGAAATTGATGGGCTTGGGCAGCGTTTCCAGAACCAGCAACTTCTTGATTTCGCCCGGCCGGACCCCTTCCATGTTGCGGCCATCGTGGACGTCGACCACCAGCATCTGGCCGGTCGGGGTGTTCCAATCGGCGTTGGGGGCGATCACGTTTTCCCGTGGCCGGGCCGTCAGCGGGCGGGGCTCGTGGCACTGCAGCCCGGCCGCGCGGTCGGTGGCCGGCAGTTCGTAGATGGGGTCGATCCGGCCCTGGCCGTCGACCAGCACGATCTGCGCGCCATGGGCGGCAAGAAAGGCCTCTTCGGAAAACGCCCAGGGGTCGCGATAGTCGGTATTCTGCGTGATGATCCGCGCCGCGCGGGGATTGTCGGGCCCCTGGCGCGGGTCCAAGACCGTGATCTGGCCTTCGTGCTCGGGCCGTCCATGGCCGGGCGAGAAGGAGACCACCACCTTGCCGGAGCCGGGGATCGGCTTGGCGTCGATCATTACAGTGCCGGGTTTCTCGTTGCCGTAGAAGATCGTCTGCTGCAGGCCGTCGGGCGTGGCTACCCAGAGGTGATGGAAGGAAACCTGGTTGCGGTCGACGTATTCCCAGCGGGTATAGAGGATCTGCCCGTTGGGAAGCGGCCAGGGGGTGTTGTCGTGTTCGTTGTTGCTGGATAGCTCGCGGATGTTGCGCCCGTCGGCGTCGCAGCGATGGAGCACCGCGACCTGGGTGAGCCAACAGTTGACCCACCGCCGGCAGCGGCTGGAGACGAACACGATATGGCCGTCGGGCAGGTAGCTGGGCTCGATGTCGTCGTACGGTCCGTCGGTCAATTGCCGCAGGCCGGAGCCGTCGCTGTGGATCTCGTAGAGATGGTAGTTCTCGCCGCCGCCCTTGCGATAGGAGAAAATGATCTTGCCGCCGTCGTAATGCACCTGCGGATCGCGGACTCCGCCCTGGGGATCATCCAGGAGTACCGTCAGGCGTCGCGTGTCGAGATTCAAGCGGCAGAGCCGCGCGCCATCGCGGTAGAGCTTATTGCCATTGCCGAAGTGGGAGGGCTCGCGGTCGTTGGCGTAGTAGGAAAAATTGGCGTACCAGTGCTCGCCTACCACCTTCCGCACGGCAAAAACGATGTCGCTCGTTGCGGCCAGCGGTCCGTTGCGAAAGGACGCCAGCAAGGCGGCATGGACGGCCGGATGGGCCGGCGGCGACTTTGGGGTTTTGCTCCGTGCGATCTCCGGCGAGCCGATGCAAATGAGTGCCGCGGCGGCAACGAGAATCCATGCCCACGGCGAACGGCGAGCGGCCAGCATGGTAGAGCCTCCCTGGGGTGTGGTCGGGTTGGAAGGTAGGCGGGAACTTCGGTCGGCAGGCTAACTTCTACTCTGGCCCGCGTCGATTGCGAAGAGCACGATCGGCGGGCATTCGGGCGCTGCGTGTCGACGCGGCGCTCGATTGGTATCAGTGTAGCAACGGCCGAGGGCCGCCGCAATCGCGCGTTTTCGGCGGCCCATCCATGGTCCTGGGCGCGGCGATTGGTGGTGTTTGCGTGCGAATCCGGGGAACGTGACGGCCTGAATTCCAACACCCCCTGGAGGGAGTGTTGTGTTGCGATTTTGGCTCATTACAATATGTACTTAAGGGGTTGTGGAAATTCGCGTGGGGACTGGTTGGACCTGGGAAAGCGGGCGTCCAAGGCATTGCGGCAGGCGCCTCTCTTGATAAGCCGCGGACGAGCAAAGATGTCGCAAGGCCGAGTCATAGCCATCGGTGACATTCACGGTTGCGCGGATGCGCTTTCGGAGTTGCTTCGAGTAATCGCCCCCAGTTCCGCCGACTGCATCGTGACCCTCGGCGATTATGTCGATCGCGGGCCCGACAGCCGCCAGGTCATCGATATTCTGCTGAGGCTGGACCGCCGCTGCTGGCTTGTTCCGCTGCTGGGCAACCACGACAAGATGTTGTTGAGCGTGCGCGCCGGCAAGGATTACATGCTGGGTAATTGGATGGATCTAGGGGGAGCGGCCACGCTGAAGTCTTTCGATTGCAAGACGGTGGCCGCCATTCCCGAAGTCTACATCGCGTTTCTGCAGAATTGCCGCCGCTCGCATGAGACGCCGCACCACCTGTTCGTGCACGCCAACTACCTTTCGAACCTTCCCTTGCAAGAGCAACCGCTGTACGTGCTCCGTTGGGAGTCGCTGAACACCCGCAGTCCGACGCCGCACTACTCCGGCAAGACCGCCATCATCGGCCATACGGCCCAAAAGACCGGCGAGGTGCTCGACCTGGGCCACGTCAAGTGCATCGACACCTGGTGCTATGGCGGCGGGTGGCTCACGGCCCTGGACGTCTGCTCCAACCAGACCTGGCAGGTGAACCAGCAGGGCTGTTTGCGGGAACGGCAGTTCGCGAAAGGATGAAAAGGTAGGATGAAGGACGCGCGAGCGGAGTTCAGCCCTCTCCTCTTTTCATGCTTCAACCTTCATCCTTCATCCTTTCTTTTTTCGCCTCGCCGGGACGGATGTGCAGGCAGCAGCAGCCTTCGCCGCCGGGCTGATAGGTATCGGCGGTGAACTGGAAGCCGGCGGCCTCGAACATGCCGTTATCGATGCGGGCGGCGATGCGGCAGAGCGTAGCCACCTCTTCTTCGGCCAGGCCGTACTCCTGCCATGCCTCGCGCAGCGGGCAGCGATGGAATTTCATGTCCAAGGCGTCGTGCTCGTCGCGGAGCACCTCGGGCTCGAACATCCGCCCCGCGTCGGGGATGCCGCCGAGGAATTCCTTTTTCAAGCCCGGCAGGTCTCGGGGGGCGTACTGGGCATACTTTTGCCCCTTGTCGACTCCCCGCCGATAGACGGCCCGTTTCAGAAGCTCTTCCGCTTTCTTGGGGCCGAGCTCGCTGCGCAGCTCGTCGAAGATCAGATAATACAAGATCGCGCGATTCTTGAACGAATCGTAAAGCTGTTGGCGAAGCTGTTCTTCCAGCATGGGTCGCACCTCACGCGGGTAGCGGCGTCGCAAACTCCTCCGGCGGACCGTCGCGGGCGAGTCGGATGCCTGGCACTGCTGTGCGCATTGTACGAGTGAAGGGCGGAAGGATGAAGGGGGACGGCGAAAGGATTTGCAGGCGGAGTTCTTGCATTTTCTCACTCCGCCGTCCCCGTTCAGCCTTCCCCCTTTATTTCAGTCGTTGGGCGTCGTAGAGGCGGTACTTTCCGGCCGGCTGGAACGGAATGCCCGAGAGCGAGATGTGCGCGGCCACGGCCGGCAGCCACCGCTGCGAGATAGCCACCATCGTTCCCGGTTCGGCATGGGACAGTTGCGGTAGCTGATCCAAGCCGAAGCTCTCCAATTGTCGCGGATGCACTCCGGCGCGAAGTTCCGGCGTCAGGTAGAAGATCACCGAGGCCACGCGTTCTTCCATCAGCAACACCCGCGGCGGAAGACGACCCGACCGGTTGAGCGCGACTGCCAGGTCCCGCGCGGAAAACTGGATGGCCACGGCGGGAAGCACAACGGTCATAATCACGGCAAACTGGAGCCCCATGGCCAGAATCGAGGCGGCCAAGGCCTGTTCCCAGCGGCCATCTTTTCCCAACCACCGCGGCATCCATAGGGCGACCGCGGCCAACGCCACGGCCAACCATCCCCACGGCGAAATGTGCAGATCCAGCGTCCGAGCCACGGCAACGACCACCGCCGGCAGCACCAACGGGCTGATCCATGCCATGTTGCGAAACGCCCGTCCCAGGGCCACGCGGGCCGGCGCGGTCAGCGAACCATCGAGCAGCCGTCCCCAGCCCAGGGCCGAGAGGATCGCCAGCGGGGGGAAGACCGGCCAGATGTAGGTCACCAGCTTGGAATGCGACGCGGAGAGAAACAGCGTACAGCCGCAGAGCCAGCACAGCAGCAGCACGATGGCGTCGGCATCGCGTGAGGTGGAGTGCGGGGTGATTACCGCTTCGTTCCCAGTCCCCTCGCCACGCGCCACTGCCCGCCGCTTCGACCAGGCATCGCGGAGCGTGACCGGCAAAAAACCGATCCAGGGCAGGCCGCCGGCCAACACGATGGGCAGATAAAACCAGAACGGCTCGGTGCCGTGGTTCTGCGTGCTGGTGGCGAAGCCCAGCAAGTGCCGCTGGATGAAATAGTAGTACAGATAGCCGGGGTTTTTCGCCTCCATCGCCAGATACCAGCTCGCGGCGACGAATGCGGCGATCGCCACCGCTGCAAGCGCGCGGGCGCAGATGGCCCACGTCAGCCGCCGCGTCAGCAGCAAGTAACTTCCGTAGGCCACGCCCACCAGGGCGATTCCCACCAGGCCTTTCGCCAAGCAGGTCAGGCCCAACAATGCGCCGATGGCCAGCGTGTAACAGGTCCGGGCTCGACGGCTGGCCGCCCACTGCGACTCCCAGAAGAACCCGATGGCCAGGCTGATCCACGGCACCAGGGCGACGTCGTGGGCCGGCGACTGGGTCAGTGCCATGGGCAAGACCGTGGTGGCGTAAAACATCCCCGCGATCAGGCCCACGCGGCGGTTGAAGATCCGCGCGGCCACGATGGCGGTGCTGAGCGCCGCCAGCAGTCCCAGCATCAGACCGGGCAACCGTACCGCCGCCTCGTGCATGCCGAACAGCCGCAACGAGAATGCTTCGCACCAGAAATAGAGGATCGGCTTATCGAGGAACGGTTTTCCCAACAGGGTGGGCGTGATCCAGTGGCCCCGCTCGACCATCTCCTGGGCGATCGAGGCGTGCAGCCCTTCATCGGGGTCCATCAGGGCCGTGCCGAGCAGCAGCGGAAATACGAACACCAGCAGGGCCAGTGGCAGCGCCACGAGGGAGAGAGCGGATGGTGGACGGTGGACGGTCGACGATGGACGGCGGGGAGCAGAAGCCGGAATGCCGAAATTCCCGATCGCGGCACAATCTCCGGACCGTGCCACATCAGGGAACTCCGAACGGCTCATTTTCGCGACTACCGCCGACTGCCTGCCGGGGACTGCTGAAATGCCTTCATCCTTCATCGTTCGAACTTCATCCTTTCGCTTCCGCCTACCGCTTCCAAGGCGGCAGGATTCCCTTCAGTCGATCGAGGAGACCGGAGCGATCGGGCTTGGAATCCTGCGAATCGCCGCCGCCACGCCGCGCGCCGCGGCCGGCGAGCCGTTCGCCGTCGAGCGAGCCGGGATTGAGCGGCACATGGGCTTCGAGGAATCGCGGCCAATAACCCTGCAGCAGATAGATGCAATCGCTGATCTGGCCATTCTGCAGTTTGACGTCGGCCAGGGCGATGAGCTTGGAAAGTTCCACGCGCTCGTTATTGGTGAAATACAGGTTGAAGAGTTGTGCGTCGTCGATCCAAACTTCGCCGGGGCCCGACAATTCCAGCCAGATCCGCAGCGGGCCGAGCCCCTCGAGCGGCAAGTCGTCGAAGTTGCAAAGGTATTCGGCCCACTCGGCGGTGATGGGCTTGGCCGGCGCGGCGCCGAGCATGGCGAAACGGAAGTACTGCCCGCCCTCCATCGGCCCTTCCAAGGCGAGTCGCAGCGGCGGCTGGCGATTGGGATCGGCCACGCGGAGCCAGATTCGCAGGGTGAGCCGCCCGGTGGCCGGCGAGGCGAAGGGCTCGCTCACCACTCGGGCACAGGGGCCGTTGCTGGCCAATCGCAGCGACTGGGCGCCCCCGTGACTGGTCTTGGAATCCAACTGTATGGTCGCGCCGGGCTGCTTGCAGATCGTCCAGCCGGATATCTGGCCGTCGTCGGCCGCCGCAAACTCGAAGCCCGGGTTGCGCAGCATGCCCAAAGGCGGCGCATTGCGCAACAGCGCGGCGCGGACGCCCAACTCGCGGATGCGGAGGGTCAAATCGCCTTCCACGTCTTGGGCCGGTCGGACCACGGGCTGGGAGAAGCGGACGTCGGGGGCGGAGAGCGAGACGGCCAGCAGATCGTACGGTTTGAGGTCCACGGTCCAGAAATCTTGCTGGCCGTCGCGCTGCCGCTGCGGGATGGGCCGCGCGCCGGTCAGTTCTTCCATGCGGCAATCGGCGGGCGCGTCGACGCGGACGCGGATCGACACCGCCAGCGGCGCGTCGTTGACCAGGTAGGCATAGGTCCGCCCTTGGTAGTTACAGGTGCGGATGGTCACCGGCTGCGACGAGTCGGAACCGGTGGCCTCGACGAGTCGTTCGCAATGCACCGGCGGCAGGCGGCAATAGGTGTCGAACAGTCCGCGGAGCGAGTCTTCCTGGCCCAAGGGCAGCAGCGCGCCGCCATCGAAGATCTGCTGCGGGTCGAGGGTCGCCAGGGCGTGCACGAAACGCTGCCGGTTGTGCGCGCCGGAGGGCACCAGTTGCGGCATCAACTGGGCGTACGTGGGGTGGAACGGGCTGGCAGCGTCGAAGGAGGACAGGTGCACCGGTTGCGGCACGTGGTAGAACAGGCTCCCCTTGACGCCGAGGTCGTGGAAGCAGCGGTCCACGTCGGGCAGGCGTTCCATTTCCAGGCCCAGCGCTTGGCCGTTGAGCCGTCCCGAGGGAGCGATTTGCGAGCAATGCAAGAGCACCAGCCCCTGGTCGTCCTGGAATTGCCGGACGTCGATGCCCACCAGCAACAGCATATCGGCCATGGTGGTGCGGCGGGGCAGCGTCGGTCGAAGCTCGTTTTCCAGGTCGGGGCGGGAAAACATGTTGGCCCCGGTCAGGTAGAGCCGACTGCCGGGCCGCAGCACGGCGAGCTCGGCATGGACCCGGCGGTAGAACTTGTGCAGCTCGTCGGCCCGCCATTGCAGCCACATACGGCGATGGGGTTCGGTGGCCAGAAACTGGGCCCGCTCGCTGAACCGCGACGCTCCCGTACCCGGCACCTGGAGCCGGGTGTCCTGTTGAAAGCGGGCGATGGTGGCGTCGTCCATGCCCCATTCCGGACCGGGCAATTCCGCGTAGCCGTCGGCCGAAAGCTGGATCGCCAGCGCCGTGAACGAAGGATGTTGGGCATAGGCCGCCAGCAGCTCGCGAACCACGTCCAGCATGGCCGCCTGGACCCGCAAATCGAGCACGTTGTAATAAGGGCCCAAGCCGCGGCGGGTGAGCCGGCTCTGGCACCAGGCGACCCCGTCGGGGCCGATCCACTCGAGCCCCTCGGCTTCGGCCCCGCCGCGGCGGCGGATCTCTTCCAACCGCGGTAGCGGCGCAGCGAAGTCGAGCGTGGGGATGATCCACAACCGGTCGCGGTCGAACAACCGCAGCAACATTTCCAGGACGTCCTTGCGGAGCGGGTCCTGGCCGGTGTCGAAGAGCACGCCCGTATCGTACCGCGGCGTGGGCTCCAACAGCCCGCTGGGATAGATGGTGCTGCCGTCGGCCAGGACGGAGAGCATCAGCCCGTCGTAGCCCACGTGACGCAGGTGCTCGACCAGCCGCGTGCCGCCTTCATAGAAGGTGCTCCAATCCTGGAGGCTGCGGCCGCTCCAGCCGTCCAATGCCTGGTTGGCGGAGAAGTTTTCCGTCAGCAGCGGGCGGTCCATGTAGGCTGCCAACAGGCGCCCGGCGGGCGGCGCGGCCAAGGCCGCCGCTGGCGGCAATTGCTCCCAGCCGGAGAGCACGCGGATCTTGCCATAGAGGGCCGGTTGGCGGTCGCTGCGGTTGGTGATCAACAGCATCGGCGTCCGCGTGCGGGGCCAAAACACCAGCCGATGATGGTTCCAATGCGGCGGCGTGTCGTCGGAAACGATGGAGGCCGGCTGATCGAAGCCGGAATCCAGCCCGACCGGAGCGATGGCGCCCGCGGCGTTCGGTTCCACCACGCTGATGCCCATGGTCTCGGGCGTGTTGCTGGGGTAATCCACTTCCACGACATGCGGCATGCCGGGCCGATTGATCGGCAGCGAATACGCTTCCCAACTCAGGTCGGGCGGCTGATTGGGGTTCAACTGCGCCAGGTTGCCCAGCGGGTGCGGGCGGACCTGGAAATTGCCATTGCCCAGCGGACCGTGACGGAGCCGCGCTAGGGCCGGCAATTGCGGCAGTTTGGAAAACCGTTCCGACCAGTGCGGATTGACGGGATCGATCTCCACGACGGTTCTCAGGTCTGCGGCCGACTTGGGCGGCGGAGATCGCGTATCCAACACCAGCAACTGCACTTTCCGCTCGGCCAGGGGCTTAACCCCCAGCGGCGCCCGGACCGCTTGCTGCCAACCCGACGGCGTGGCGTTGATCGCCACTTCGTACACACCTTCCTGGCTGGGCAGCGGAATCTCCAAGCGGATCGTGGTCGGCTCGCCGAGCCGGATCAGATCCTCTTTGGACCACAGCGTGGCGCTGCCCCGGGCGTCGAGCAACTGTGCCGCCAAACGCACGCGGCTTCCCGCCGCGCCACAGAGGGCGTTGGGCCGGACCTCCATTTTCAGGACTTCTCCCGGCCGGAACACCAACGACGAACGCTCTAGCCGCACCTGGAGCTTGTCGCCCGGCGCACGCCGCACCAAGACGCGGTTCCCCTGGTTGTCGAGCACGCTGGACTGAATATCGCAGGCCAACTCGGAGAGCTTGAAGCAGACGTCCTTCGCGGCGGCCGCGGCATCCACGGGGACGAACTGCAATTGCAACTGCTGGTCGAGGGCTCCGGTGACGGTGAGATCGACGCCGTCGTAGGTGCGCGACGCCGGCTGACGGACAATCATGACCCCGTCTTTGATCCACATCGAGCCCGGCTCGTCGGCCTCGATGCCCAGGGCGACCGGGTCGGCCACGGCGCCTTGGGCGATGGAAATCCGTCCTTCCCATTGGCGGGCCGCGCCGCCGCCCCATTCGACGCGAATCCGCAGACTGTCAGCGGCTGCGGATGCGCGGATGTTGGCCAGCAACCAGAGCACGACCGCGAGGCGCAAAGCGATCCACGCTGCGCCCGCGAGACGCCGCGTCGGCGATGCAGTCGGACTTCCTTGTCCGAGGATCATCGTTGCGAAGGCCGTGAGAAATGGGGGGACCGCTTCCGTGCGAAAATAAACCGGCTGATTATATTCCGCAACAGCCCAATGCAGCTACACCGAAAACGAAGGAAGGGGAAAGGCGGAAGAAACGAAGGTAGCACGAAATTTCTGAAGATGGGCTGAGTGCGCGTTTTGGGGTGAGTCGCCAGGGCCGCTCACGGCCCTTTCCGCCGAAGGCGGTATTCGGCCCGACGTTTACGTCGTAGGCCGGATCGTGGCCGGGCGGTCAATCACGTGGCTTGCGGCTCCGGCATAGTTAGCCGAAGAGCTTGTCGAAGTCGTTGTGCGAGCCGATCCAGACCCAGACGACGGTGTCGCCATCGCGCTCACCGATCGCACGGTATTGCTCATTGATCCGCACCGACCAGACCTGTTCGTAGCCGGCGAGCTTCTTGAAACGCAACGAGGGGTGGCTCGGGTCTTGGGCAAAGCGGCCGTAAGCCTTCCGCGCAGCCTCGCGCACCCGCGAATCCAGCGCATCATACGCTCGCCAGAAGCTCGGACGGGCCAGGGATTTCAAAGGCGGTCCATGTCCATGGGCATAGCGGGTTCGGCGGCGGATTGACGCAGGAAGGCATCGAGCTTGGGGCGGCACTGGCCGGAGGCGACCAACTGCTCCCACCGTTCGTCATCCTCCCGCGCCAGCAGGAATCGGGCGAAATCAGCGACCGCGGCGCGCTTCGCCTCAGGCAGCGACTCGCAAATCCTAATCAGTTCCTGGGTTTCCGTGTTCATAGCCTGATTGTATCTGGCGATGGACTGGGATTCCAGAGGGCATCCAATCCCAGGAGCATCATCAGCTCCCGAGCGATTACTCCCGTCCTCGGTGGGGGCGACTGGATACCAATAGAACTTTTTCCGCGCGGTGCCGCGTCGATCGAAGCCGTATTCGACACCCTCATTCTTGCCCTGATCCAAGGAACCCGACCCCAGAATTAGAGCCGGAGGGCAACACGCGGCCAAGAATTCGTTGCCGGGCAGGGGCGTCCTTGGGCGACCTTACGCCACGGGCTCGGGTGACTCCACGATCGTGTGTGTTACGGCGCAACCGACCCCGTGAACATCGGCGACCGCGGAACGGATAGCCGCCTCAAGGACCTCGGCATTGCGATCAAACGTCACCAGCGCCTCACCATTGCCAGACCAGGGCGTGCCATCATCGCACCCGGCGACGTACAAGGCTTCGGTCGTCTCGGGAGTCATTACCTCGCAGTTCGCCAATACTACGGTAAAGTGGTAGTTCATTCGTCAGGCCTCCTTGTGCTCACAGCTATCTATCGCCGGTCGGATCGACGCGGCATGATGTACCGGGGAGCGCGGTGTCGAAAAGACGGAAATACGGTGGCCGTCACGACTTCTCTCGGGACAGAGTAAGTAGGTTATCGTTTAGCATAACACGATTCGTCGATGTCATGCCAAACCGCGTACGACGTCGGTTCCGTGCCGTCATTTGATGGGTTAATGATCCGACTCAGGCGGCAGGCGGACCCTATTGCCTCGGGGCTCCGCGCGTTTGGATCAACCTGTCCCGAAACTGTTCCTGCAATTCGATAGAGTAGGCGACGAGCCTCTCAGGATCATGACCGAAACGTTCGGAGATGCGATGCCGCACCTCGCGGATTTCGTCGATTGCTGGATCGTTCTCAATCGGGTTCATCGCTTTCTCACCTCTGCACTTGGGTTGAAGAATGTCGCGAGCCCCACCGTCCCTCACCCCCTGCCGCTCTCCCGCTGCGCGGGCGAGGGGAGAACGCTGGTGGGGCTCGTTTCACTCGACCCACCCTACACGCTCGTCACTCGCCACTCACCACTTGCCACTTGCCCCCCTCACTCAAGCGCCGGCAGATCCCCTATCTTACCTTCGCGAAGCGCCTGCGGAAACTCGCGCAGCGCCGCCAGGTGCGCTTCGGCAATCTCCAAGCAGCGGTCGGTCACGTTGTTGACTTCCCAGCGGTCGTCCGGCTTGGCATATAATTCCGGCGCCGGCGTCGAGCGCAAGTACCAAGCCGGGGTGCGAATGGCCTGCTCCGACGCGGTCCCCGCAATACACAGTCGATCCCGCAACACCAGCGATTCGTCGGCCACCACCGGCAGCAAACTCCGGCCGCTGGGCGATGCGGGCAGATCGGCCACCTGGAAAAAATCGGCCAGCGTGGCCCACAAGTCGGCCGGCTCGACCAAGGCTTGCGTGCGGACCCCCGCGCCCCGAGCGTCCGGCCAGCGGAGCAGGAAAGGCACATGGACCAACGGCCCGTGCAGGGCGTCGTCGCAAGGGCCGATCCGCCCATGCTCGCCCAGCGGAAAGCCGCGGGCCGACATCAGGGCCAGCAGGGTGGACGAACCCAGCGAGCGCTCTTCGAGGAATTCCAAGAGCGCCCCCAGACAGGCGTCTAACAGCGAGACCTGGCCGGCATAGGCCTGCGAGACTCCCAGCAGGTCGTCCGGATCGTAGTCTTTAGGGAGCATGCGGCAGGGCACTTCGGCCGATTGGTGCGGTTGCGGATCGTCTTCCTCGACGTACTGCTCGCGCAGCGCCAGCGGCGCATCCCAGACCGCGCCCAACGCCGTGAAGTGCGCCCAGAGGAAGAACGGTTCGGCGGTCGAGTCGAGCACGTCGATGAGCTGTGCGAAACAACGGGCCAGGTGCGTTCGGTCCATGGTCCGAGCGAGTTTCGCCGCCGGGGGCGGATCGATGCCCACCAACTCGTCGAAGTGCTCGGCCAGCGGATGCGCGGCCACTTGCGTTTCGTCGGTGAGCAGGATGGTGCGAATTCCGCGGTCCCGCAGCGGCCGGATAAGCGCCGGGCGGTCGTCGGGCGGATCGCCGAGCATGGCATGCCAGCCCTGCCAATAGGAGCGATACAAGGCTTCCAACCGCGGCGAATCCACCAGGCACTGGTCGAACAGAAACGACTGGCTGGCCAGCCGATCGAGTTCGGGGGTCTCGATCCAGGTGTTGCCGTACGCGCCCACGTAGCCCGCGTGCAGCCGATCGAGAATCAGGCAGATGCTGTTCATAGGCGGATGGCCGCGGGAAACAGCAGCACCGTGATGTGGTAGAAGACGGGCGCGGCGAAGCAGATGGAGTCGATGCGATCGAGCACTCCGCCATGCCCTTCGACGAGGGTGCCGTAGTCCTTCACGCCGCGGTCGCGTTTGATGGCCGACATGGTCATGGCGCCGCCAAAGCCCATCAGGGCGATCACCATCGACATGATCGCGGCCATCCAGGGGGAAAAGGGAGTGGCCCACCAGAGGATGGCTCCGATCAGGCTGACGCTGGCGGTGCCGCCGAGCAACCCTTCCCAGGTGCGGCTGGGGTTGACCGTGGGAACGATCACGTGCTTGCTCGGCAGTTGCGCCCAGGCGTATTGCAGGGCATCGCTCAACTGCACCATGAGCACGAAAAAGAACAGCAGCCGGGTGGGGCTGGAACCGTGCGGTAACTGCAACGTCAACAGCGCCGGGGCGAAGCTGAAGCAGTAGACGCAGATCAGCAATCCCACCTGGATCTTGGCGGTGCGCTCCAGGAACCGCTTGTAGTCGCCGGAAAGCGCGATCCGGGCCGGGATCAGCAGAAAGGCGTAAACCGGGATCACCACGCTGTACAACTCGTAGCGGCGGAACCCCACCAGTACGAACTGCAACGGCGTGCAGAGGAAAAACACCCAAAACAGCGCGCGGTGGTCGCCGGGCCGGGTGGGCGTGAGCGTGATGAATTCGCGGAGCGCCCAGAACGAAATGAATCCGAAGAGCACGATGGTGGCGATGGGGTGGATCAGAAACGCGGCGGCCAACACCGTGCACAACAGCCACCAGGCGCGAACCCGCAGCGACAGCGTCTGCAATACGGCCGTGTTGAGGCCGCCGCCGTCGGCGGCGCGGCGATTGAGGATGCGGACGATCGTCGTGGCTGTGGCCAAGAGCAACAGCACGCCGCCGACCAGTCCCAGCGTTCTTCCGTCCCACTCCATGTCGTGTCTCAGGGGTCAGGGCTTAGAGGGATTAAACGTACTTCAGCCGCCGACGCATATCCGCGGCTGGCGTCCACCGTCCACCATTTACCGTTCACCTCACAAGTCTTTCAGTCGCCGTACCGCTTCCCGGGCCCGCCGCAGAAAATCGGCCTTGGGCTCGCCGCGCTCCAACCACATCGGCGGCCCGAAGGTGATGCAACTCAGCAGCGGCACCGGCAGGATCTCGCCGCGAGGAAGGATGCGGTTCATGTTATCAATATGGACCGGGATCAACTCCAGGTCCGGCCGCTTCTTGCAAAGATAATACAGCCCGCTCTTGAATTCGCCGATCTCCGTGCCGGCGCTGCGGCCCCCCTCGGGGAAAACGATCAACGAGTAGCGATCGCCGATTTCCTTGAGCATCAGGTCCACCGGGCTTTGATGGACCTTGATCTCCGTGCGATCGATCAACAACGCCTTGAACACCCGCGTGGCCAGGTAACGGCGGATGCCGCCGGAGGTCCAATAGTCCTTGGCGGCCACGGGGCGGGTCACCCGGCGGAGCGCCCCCGGAAGCGCCGACCAGAGCACGATCGTGTCGAGGTGACTGGTATGGTTGGCGAAATAGACGCGTTGGCAGGCGTCGGGTTGGCAGTCGATCCAGCGCACGCTGGCTCCACTGAGGAACCGCGCCAGCAGGGCCAACACGGCTCCGGTGATATTGGCGTCGATTTCGGTTCGCATCGAGTCCGCACCACCAGCCGGCGTGGCAGGGGCGCGGCGGTCGATGGGAAAAAAACGCATTGCCACCCAGGGTGTTCCTGATCGAGTCTCCCCGGCGTCGTGTTCCGGCCGCTAAGGGCAACCGGGCGCCGGAGACAGGGATGATTGGGCAATCCGGCTGAACTGGAGCCAATCACCCCCTTGATAAGATACCACTTGATAGACCTTTGTGGTACCGAGGCATTTTTCGGGGGTCTGTTAACTATTGTGGGGGGGCTTAATGAGCTCCGCCGCCAGGTTTGGCAGCGGCATCAAATCGGGGGCCAAACGTGACCCCCGGACCGGGCCGCGAAAATCCTGCTGCGAGAGGCGGTTGTTGCGGATCTCGACGAGTTGGCCACCTACATTCAAAAGGATAATCCGCAGATAGCCATCCGTTTTCTGGAAGCTGCGCGGGAGACCTTCGAGTTACTAGCGCGGGAGGCTGAACCGCAAATCGCCATCCCTTTCGTCTTCCAAACCGGTGGGGACTGACTGCCAATTCCTCACCGTCCACCCTTCTCCCATAGCCCGCTGAGCAGATCTTCGTAACCCTCGACCATCCGCTGGATCGACCAGTGGGCGAGCACTTGCTCGCGGCCGGCGCGTCCCATCGCCGCCGCCTGGGCCGGCTCCTGGAGCAGGCTTACGATCCGCTCGGCCAATTGCGCCGCATCGCCGGGCGCGACCAGGTAGCCGGTGCGGCCGTCGATCACGGTTTCGCCGACCGAGCCCACCCGCGTGGCCACGACCGGCTTGGCGCTGGCCATCGCTTCCAAGATCGACACCGGATTGGCCTCCATGTGCGAAGTGAGGGCCACCACGTCCAAAAGCGACAGCAGTTCGGGCACGTCGTGACGGGTGCCCAGGAAGCGGACCGCGGTGGAGAGCGACAGTTCCGCACTCAGCGACTCCAAGGCCGCGCGGCGGCCGCCATCGCCGACAACCAGCATCCGTACGTCGGGCAGGCGCCGGCGGACCAGCGCGGCGGCCTGGAGGAACAACTCGTGGTTCTTCTCCGGGCGCAACGCGGCAACGATTCCCACCAAGGGCGCACTGGGCGGGAGCCCCAATTCCTGGCGAAGCGAGCCGTCGGGCCGGCGCGGGCGGAATCGCTCGGTGTCGACGCCGTTGGGAATCACGCGGACTTTTCCGGCCGGGCAACCTTCGTGCTCGGCCAGATAGCGGCCGTGCGGCTCGGCCACGGCAATGAAGGCGTCGGTCAGGGGCGCCAACAGCCGGTTGGGTAGTTCCACGCGATCCGGCAACCCCGTGGAGTGGAGTGCCGAGCAGATCACCGGCACTCCCGCCCAGCGCGCGGCCAGCCGGCCCCAGAACATCTTGTCGCCGCCGGTGCCCACGGTCACTACCGCGTCGATCCGCCGCTTCCGCATCAGCCGCGCGAGCCGCGGCAAGACCGCGAAGTCGTACTTGTGCCGCAACAGTCCGGTAAATGCAGGGACCTCCTGGGCGAGCACCTCCCCCAGGACGTCGAAGTATTTCAGGCAGCACAATTCCGGGGCGAAACGGCGGCGGTCCAAGCGGCGAATCAATTCCACCAGCAAGGTTTCCGCCCCGCCCACCGGCATGGTGGTGATTACGAACATCGCCCGCAGCGGATCGCGCCGCGGCGGGATTTCGACCGCCGCGCCGCTGGCGGCGGTCGTTGCGGGAAGATCCGGGACGAGCAGTTCCATGTCAGGGGATCTCCGAATCCATGGCCCGGCCGAAGAACGCCGCCTGCCGGGCATAGAGGCCTTTGAAACGATGCACGTAGCGCAGCGAGCCGGCGATCAATTCGTGCTTCTCGGCTGCGGAGAATATCCAGTGCGAGCGGAGGATCAGCATCAGTACGGCCGCCCAGCAGATCGCGATGACCCACGGGCCGAAGCCATAGCAGAGCGGCACGACCATCGTCAGCCATCCGCCGCGGTCGAGGCGGAATCCCAGCCAGCGATTGAAGCCGCAGACCAGCAGCAGCGCCACCAGGGTCGCGGCCACTCGGGCCATGACTGCGCCCATCAACCCCATTCGCGGCAACATCAGCAGGTTCATCGCCACGTTGAGCAACAGCGCGACCAACAGGGCGACGCTGTTGAGCCGGGCTTTTTCGCTGCACCAGAGGTAGTTTTGCAGGACCAGGCTCATGCCCAGCCAGGTGCAGTAGGTGAGCGTGAAGGGGAAGATGGCCAGTCCCGCGGCATGCTGTCCGCCGAATGCCACGTTGAAGAGCCAAGGTCCGCCCAAGAGCGCCAGCGTGGCCGCGGCCGAGAGCGACAGTCCGACCAGTTTCAGGAAGAGGTTCAAATGGGCCGCGACTCGGTCGCGGCGGCCGCGCTCCCAGTCGTGGCACAGATAGGGGGTGATGATCGTGCTCAACAACCAGGCGAGCGTGATCAGCAGCAGCGGCACGACCCGGGCCGCATGGTAATGGCCAATTTGGGCCAGGGCTTCCTCGGCCGAAGTGGGCAGGTAGTGCAAGATCATGTAGCGGTCGACGATGTCGAACACATTGGTCAGGAACGAGCCGGTCCAAAACCAGGCGGCGAAGGAAATCAACTTCGGCCACATCACCCGATGTGGCAAGCGGCCGGGGCTGTCGGGGTAGGCGCGCCAGATCCGCCGCAGCGGTCCCATGGCCCAGATCACCGAGAGCAGGCAGGCCGCGCCGTAGGCCACGACGATGCTGGCGGACCCGCCGTAAGGCGTTTTCAGCATGGCGATGCTCAGCACGGCGAACGTCACCGTATTGAGCATTTGCAGCCCGGCGATCAACCGCGCGCTGCGCAGCCCGGTGAACAGATCGGTCAGATAGTTGAAACCGATGCAGGTTACCAAGGTGCCGGCGAGGACTACCACCAGCAGGCCCTCGTGCGGCGAGCCGAAGATCAACTCCGCGAACCAGTGCCGCGTGAGCTGCATTGCCGCCGCCGCGGCCACGGCCAGCAGTCCGCAAAACACCACGGTGCGGCGGATCAAGACCTGCAGCTTCCCTTGCTGCCGGTAATGCTCGGCGTAGCGGCCGAATGCGCCGGAAATGGCCAGCACCGACGCCGGTGCGGCCAGCATCAGAAAGCCGAACGCCATGTCCCATTGCCCCAATTGCTCTGGCGTTAGCCAGCGACAGAAGAGCAGCGCGCGGACGAATCCGACCATCCGCTGTACGACCGTCAATGCCAGAATCAGCAGCACGCTGTCGGCGAGCGTATCGGTCCGCAGTTCGGCTGCCGGGGGCGGCGTTTTTTCGATAATTAACGCTTCGGCCATTTGAGCGGTCGGCGGTGAATGAACGGTGGACAATGGACGGTGACGGTAGATGATGGACGGTGAAACACGGGCTAAGCCCCGCGGCTTTTTTTGCCCTTCATCCTTTCAATAGGGGAGCCATAACGACGCGATTCTGCGCGCAAAGGCTCGCGACACCCAGGGCAACGTCGTCGCTTGCCGCGCCGCAGGGAGGGGGCGCGATCTCCGCTTGCCATTGCTCGGCGGCGGTCAACGCCTGTTCCTCGTGCAGCCGTCGCGCGTCGCCCAGCAGTTTGCGGGGATCGAGTGTTACCCAGTTCTTCAGGTGGATGATGTCTTGGTCGCCGTGGACGCGGCGGAAGTGGAAGGCATCGCCGCCGGGCCAGTTGTAACCGCCGTAGGCGGAACAGAGGCCCTCGAAGCCCGCCGCTCGGGCGATGGCGAAGGCCGCCGGGTTGAGGTTGTTCATCTGTCCGAAGGGAAAGGCGAAATAGCGCACCCGCCGGCCGACCGCCTGGGCCAATTCCCGGCCGGCCGCGACCACTTCGTACTCCAGTTGTCGGCGGTTGGAGATCGCTCCCAAGTCGGCGTGAGTGTAGCCGTGGGCGCCGATCTCGATGCCCCCGGCCGCCATGGCGCGGAGTTGCTCCAGGGTGTTGGGCGGAAAGCGGTTGCCGTTAACCAGGTCGTGGACGAAGGGGCGGCCGTCGCGCACGTTTTGCAGGGTTACGAAATACGTGCAGGGAATCCACTCATCGATCAACAGGGGAATGGCCTGATCGCAGTTTTCCGCGTAACCGTCGTCGAAAGTGATGCTCACGCAGGGTCGGCGGTTGACTCCGGTGCGGATCCGCTGCTGCACTTCGGCGAGCGATACCAGGTCGCAATGATTGCGGAGCCAGTGGATTTGCCGGCGAAACTCGCGATTCGAGGTGGTCTCGGGGGTGGCCCGGTCGTCGGCGATGCGATGGTAAAAGAGCACCACCGCCGGCATGTGGCCCGCCACCGCGGCCCGGTGGCCGAGATACCAGCGGAGCGGGCAGGAAGCGCCGTAGTAAGCGTTGAGGAGGATCGTTTTCCATGGACTCATGGGAGCCTCGGGAATAAAGTCGGCAGTTGGCCGTGGGCAATTGAAAGTCTGAAATCGAAAATCTAAGATCCGGTCGTCCATTGCTTGAGACGGCTCCCGGCCAGCCAGAGCCGATGCCTCAAGCGGGCGATCGGCCGCTCGGCCGCGACGCGCAGCTCGACGCTCGCCGCAGGTTCGGCGCGCCAATGGGCCTTGTAGGACTCGTCGCCGCGGAGGAAATCGAAGGCGCGATAGCCGCGCTCGATCGCCCGCCGCAGCGTGGCCATGGTAATCAGGCTGCCCGGCTCGTGTTCCATCGCCGCCGGGTCGACGCCGGCCTGATAGGCGTAGATCACGTTATCGCCAACGAGGTGGTATTCGGCGGCCGCCGTCCGTCCGTCCAATTCCAACCAGTGGAGTTGGAGCCGGCCGCTTTGCAAGAGCGGTTCGGCCAGGGCGCGATGAAAGGCGGTAAAACGGGCCGAGGCGAAACAGCCCGGCTCACCCCGCAGTTGCTGGCGGCGCTGGTGTAAATCGATGAGGATCTCCATGCCCCGCGGCAAGTCCTGCGGCTGTTCGACCGTGTGCAGCACGGCACGGCCGCTGTCGAAGAGGTTCTTCTGGGCGCGGCGGATCTGTTTGCGGTGCCCTTTGGAGAGCAGGGCCTCGTAGGCTTCCCAGGACCGGGGCAGTTGCAGCCGCCAGCAATTCAGGGAGTTGCGGCGATGAATCGTGCCGCCGCGTTCGGCCAACCGCGATGCGAGCCGCGCGGTGGCCAGGTCGCCGGCGGCCACCCCCGTAAGCTTCAGCACGTCCCAACCGCTGACGCGCCCGCCGCCGGCTTGTCGGTCGCCGAGCCAATCGGCCAACGCCGCGACGACCGGCTCGATCCGCGTTTCGTCGCAGAGAATGCTGAGATAATCGGAACACACCTGCCCGGAGCCGAGGAACTGCACCACCGAACCCCAGGCGGGAGAACGTTCGACGTGCCAGGGCGCGATCCCGGCCAAGGCGCCGGCGTCGTCGAACACGGCCAGTAGCAGCAGCCGCGCGCGGCCGGCATCGGCGGCCGTGGCGTCGCCGTAGCACTGCCACCAGGTCGACATCCAGAGCCAACTGCGGAACGGCACGCCGCCCGACAGCCGATCCCATTGTTGCCGATAGGGGGCCAACTCTTCGATGCTTGAGAAATGGGTAACCCGCATGCTCATTCCAAACCGCGCAGGGTACGAATAGCTGTCACGAAGACTGACAACTCTAGCTTTTTCGGCGTACTCGCGGTATTTGGAGAACCTCGGGGTGTTTCAGCGGCGTGTTGCTTTTACCGCGGCGTTGCCATTTCGCCACGCGGCGTTGCCCGGCGGCAACGCCGGCCGCGCGGTCCGCGCTCGGCGGCGGCTGAACGTCATCGGCGCTAAGCCTAATTCCGCGGGCGACTTAGGAAGCGTGTTGCAGCGTTCGCGGCCGCCGCGGCCGGCCGGCTGGCATTCGCTTTGCGAGAAGTCCGCATCCAAGCGTCCTCGGTGGGCGACGGATCGGCATAACCGCTACCGAGCGCATCCTTCCTCCGTTGTGAGACACCGCACCATGATTTCCGCATCCCAGCCGAACTTGATGCTGCGGGATTCGACGCCCGTTTTGCTGGCGTATCCCAAGCGATGGTTGATCCCCGCGGCCGCGATCACGGCTCTGGCGATCCTCTACGCCGCGTTTGGGCCGGCCACTTGGGAGGCTTCGCAGGCCTTGATCGTACGAAACGAAGCCAACAACGGCCAGGAAGGGCCCGGCAGGTTCGACCATCCCGACGAAATGAAGACTGTCCAGGAGACGATCGTCGAGCTGGTGAAGAGCCGCGGCGTGCTGGTGACGGCCTTGGCCAAGGTGGGGCCCGCGGCGGACCGCAAGCGATCGGCCGCATGGCCTGATCCGCAGGCCGTGGCCGATCTGCGCGACAGCGTCAGGCTGTCGCCGCCCAAGGGCACGGAATTCGGCCGGAGCGAGATTTTTTACCTCGTGGTGCGCGACCACGACCGCGGCCGGGCGGCGGCCCTGGACGATGCGATCTGCGGCCAGTTGCAGGCCCGCTTCCAGGATCTCCGCGATGCCAAGGCCAGGAGCATGATCGACGAACTGGGTAAGACCGTGGCCTTGGCCCGCACCGACGTCGGCGAGGTGACGGCCTGCCTGACGGAGATGGAAAAGAAGGCCGGCAGCAACCTCGCCGAGTTGCGTTTCCTCCAGGAAAACGGGTCCAGCGACAGCTCGCTGCGGCGGATGCTGACGGAAATCAACGCCGAGTTGCGGCAGACGCAAACGGCCCAGCAGACCGACCAGGAGCTGTTGGCGCTGTTGACGGCCGCCAAGGCCGACTCCCGCAAACTGTTGGCCACGCCGAACAAGCTGCTGGATTCGCAACCGTCGCTGCGGCGGCTGAAAGAAGGGTTGCTCGACGCTCAAATCCGCAGCGCCCAATTCCAAGGCCGGATGTTGGACAGCCATCCGCTGTTGCAAGCGTCGAAGGAAGCGGAAGAGAAGATCGCGCAGCGGCTGCACGTCGAATTGGATGCGGCCATCGGCGGGCTGGAAGTCGATATCCGGCTCGGCGCCGCGCACCTCCACTTGTTGCAAACGCAACTGGCCAAGGTCACCGATGCCTTGGAGCAGATCGCCGCGGTGCGGGCCCCTTATGCGAACCTCGTGGCCGAGGCCAAGAACCGCGCGGCGCTGCTGGCACGGGCCGAACAGAACCTGGCCGAAGCCCGCAACAGCCAGGCCAGCGCCAAGGCCAGCAGTCTTATCAGCCTGATCGATACACCCGATACAGGCGTCAATCCGATCGGCCCCGGCCGGACCCTGATCGTGCTGGTTGGGATCATCGGCGGGCTGTTGGTGGGACTGGGAATCGTGGCCCTCACCGTGCAACTGGAGTTTACTTCGCGGGCTACCCCCCTGGCGGTCGATGGGCCGTCGCGATCCTCCCTGCCGGCCCAAAATGGCGTATCCTTGGGCAAGGCCTTGCAGAAGGCCAGCAACGGAAAACACGCCTGAGATCGGCCGATGGTCGCATTGATCCTGATCGCTTTGCTGGTTGCCGCGGTCTGGGGCATCGTCTACCTGCTCCGCGGTTCGCTGATTGCGGGCGCGCTCTGCGCAATGATCGCCGCGGCCTGCTTGGGTCATCCGTTTTTCCACTACGACGCCGGCGGGTTGCCGCTGACCATCGATCGCGTGGTGGTGGCCGTGGTGGTGGCCGCCTACCTGGTGCAGCGGGTACTCGGCCGCACCGATCCCAAACCGCTGGGCTGGGCCGACGCGGCCCTGCTGGCCCTCATCGCGATGCTGGTGGTGAGTGGATCGTGCGTCGGTTGGGCGGGTAGCCGGCAGGAGCCCTACGTCACCTTCTGGCGGCTCGTCAACGGTTACCTGACGCCGTTCGCGCTCTACTGGGTCGTGCGGCAGGCCCCGCTGGGGCGTTCGCAGGTAGCGCTGGTCCAAGGCGTTCTCGTTGGGTTGGGAGTCTATTTGGGAGTCACCGGAATCCTCGAGGTCACCGGGCAGTGGTGGGCCGTGTTTCCCAAGCACATCGCCGATCCGGAGGTGGGGCTCCATTTCGGCCGCGCCCGCGGGCCGATGGTCCATGCCGTGAGTTTCGGGCTGTACGTGGGGATCTGTGCGCTGGCCACTTGGGTCTATCGCTGGCGGTTCGGCGGCGTGGGCCGATCGGTGCTGATGCTCTTGTTGCCGCTGATGCTGACCGGCCTGGTATGCAGCTTCACGCGGAGTGTTTGGATCGGCATGGCCGTGGCCACGCTGATCGTGCTCTGTCTCACGCTTTCCGGCCTGCGGCGGTGGTGGCTGCTGGGCAGCGTGGCGGCGGCCGGGCTGTTGCTGGCGACGACTCAAATGGAAGCGCTGATGAGCTTCCAACGCGAAGATTCGGCCACCGACAGCCGCCGCAGCGTGAGCATGCGCGGGAGCTTCGCGTACGTGTCGTGGCGGATGTTCCTCGATCGGCCGCTGTTGGGGGTGGGCTTCGGGCAGTTCCGCGAAGCCAAATTGCCGTACCTGGACGACCGCCGCACCGATCTCGATCTGGAATCCATTCGCGACTACATCCACCACAACACGTTTCTCAGCCTGCTCACCGAAACGGGGCTGCTGGGGCTGACGCTTTATCTGGCCCTGCTGGCCCTTTGGGCCCGCGATGCCTGGGTCCTGACCCGCAGCCCGCTCTCGCCCGACTGGGCCCGTGGGCAAGGGATCTTGTTCTTAGGCGTGTTGGGCATCTACGTCTCGCAAGCCATGTTCCACGAGTTGACCTATTCGCCCATCGACAACTCCTTGGTGTTCCTGCTGGCCGGGCTGACCGTCGGGCTGCGGGAAAGGATGCCGTTGCACCACACGTTGTCGACCTTTGGCAACATCGGCCTCGGGCCGGCCGTACGCTCGCACAATGGCTCGTTCTCACGCGCCGCCCGCTAAGTGCTGAGCGGGACGGGCTTTGCCGTCGGCCGCGGCCGGCGGACTGCGAGACTCCGCGTCAGCGGCGCGCGTTTTGCAATCATCCTGATCGTTCAAAGTCAACTTCCACCGCGTGGAACGGATCGGATGTCGAAAGGTTCGGGAAACTCAAATTTTTTCGACGCGCGGTTGGTCAACGATTTGGCCGACCTGCCCTTGGTACGGCACGCCGGCTCGATCGCATCGAGCGCGGCGGCGCGAGCCGGGCGCGCGGATTTGCATCTCCTGCGGCTGCCCGGCGAGGGATCGCGGCCGCGGTTGCGTCCACTGTCCGTGGGCACGATCTCGCTCTTCGCGCAGCACCTGGAGGCTGGGGGCGAGATCGTTGTGCCGCAGGGTAATCTCTCCCGCGGCTATCGCGGCGCGAAGCGGCTGCTGGACCTGATCGGTGGACTGGGTCTGCTGCTGCTATTGAGCCCGATCATGATCGCGACGTGGCTGGTCTTGCTGATCACCACCCGGGGCAAGCCGATCTTTTGCCAGACGCGGTTAGGGTATTGCGGCCGGCCGTTCCGGATGTATAAATTCCGCACCATGTGCCTCGACGCGGAGGGGCGGCAAGCGGAGGTGGCCAACGAGCAGGATGGGCCGGTCTTCAAGAATCGCCGCGACCCGCGAACGACGCGGATCGGCCGGCTGCTGCGCGTGACCAGCCTCGACGAGACGCCGCAATTCTTCAACGTCCTTGCCGGCCAGATGTCGCTGGTGGGGCCGCGGCCGCCGGTGGCTCGGGAAGTGGCGCAGTACCAAGCTTGGCAACGGCGGCGGCTGGCGGTCAAGCCGGGGCTGACCTGCTTATGGCAGGTCAGCGGCCGCTCCGAAATCGGCTTCGAGGAGTGGGTGCGGATGGATCTGCGCTACGTGCGGACGCAGAGCCTGGCGACCGATTTGAAGCTGCTGGCCCGCACGCCCTGGAGCGTGCTCAATCGCCGCGGTGCGTATTGAGCAATTTTGACTTTTCGATTTTCGATTACGGAAATCGACGTCCCCATCCAAAGCCCAATCTAAAATCCGTTGCCCATCGGCTGAGGATGGCTCAGTTCCTCGCGAATCGGCCCGGTCGTCGGGGCCGGGGCGGCGAGCGGAGCGGAGCCGGCCGCATGCCAACCCCAACCGCTCACCGTGGCGGCCGGCTGCGCCAGGACGGCCATGTTCTGCGGCGTTCCGTTGGCGTCGACCGCCGGCCGTGCGCCGACGGCCGTCATCGGGCCGCCCTTGCCGACCCGCAACACGAGATTCGGAGCGGGACGCGGCCGCGGAGCGGTGATGGAGGCGAGTTGCGTTTCCGGCGCGCCTTGCGGCGGAGTCAGCGGCAGCGAGCCGTGCTCGACCCAACTCAACCAGGTGTTTTGCAGCACGCCCAGGTCTTGGAACCCATAGTGACTTTGGATCGCGGCGGTCCAGTTGTTGGTCTTCATCCCTTCGGCGAGGAACTGCACGAATTTCCGCCGCCCGCCCGTTTCGATGAGATACTCGGAAAGCGAGTAGCCCTGCGCGTAAAGCGGCATCACGTCGCTGGGATACTCGGTGATGGCGAACATCTGCGCGAAGGCGATTCCCCGGCCGGTTTGCAGGAACTGCACCAGCATCTTCTTGTGCTTGGCCTTTTCGCTGACGTGCTCGACGCTGGTGGCCCCGCCTTCGTCGGCCCACCGCGGCACCGGGCTGCGGAAGTAGCTGGCGAAGACCATGTGGGTGACCTCGTGTGGCAATACGGAATCGAGCAACCGCTCGGGCGAGCCTTGGATGGTCATCCGCCAGCCGTAGACTTCACCCTTGTCGAACACGAAAGTGGTGGCGCCGCCCGCCCCCAGATTCGCTCCCGACTGAACGGTCATCACGCAGGGCGACGACCAGTCGGGCATGGTCTGGCCCAACCACAGCAGCGCCAAATCGTGGCGATAACGCTCGGCGTGCTCGGCGAGTTGCCGGCAAAGCTGCGGGTCCGCGGTCTCGACGATGAAATTGGGCGTGGTCTGACGCGCCCCCATCGTAACGAAGAGCGCGGCCAGTAGCAGGAGTGTACGAAGCATGCGAGCTTCCATGCTCATTCCTTTCCGCTTGCGGGAAGACTGGAGCGGTCGGCACCATCCTTGGGATCGGTTGCGACGCCGCGTTGTAGGTTTTGCAAAATGTAATCTCTCCGGTTCGAATCTCCAACGCCATTTCGGCGGGTAGGTGCTAGCAATAGGGCGAAAGCACCATTCGCGCAGGAAACGAGGCCAGCGGCGATCCATCTTTACGGGGTCGAGGCTGGCGTGCCCCGATGTCGGAACCGCGGGGGCGCACGGTATCCGGCTTCCGCTGTGGGTATGCCTGCCTTGGCGAGGCGGTTTCCCGGAGGGAAACGCCTCGCTCGCACTGACCCGCCTGCCGCCGCATCGCGGCCTACGACGTTTCGTAAGCACGAATCAGACGAACATTAGAGTCAGTTAAGTTGCGATTCCTCATTATTAACGAATCGCGTGAGTTCTTGCAATAATTTTGCAAGAATAGTGGCATTGGCGGGGGGAAACCGGTAATTGCCCAGGTCGGCAATGGCGACCCAGCGGAAGGGGTCCCGCGGGGCTTGGGCCGGGTCGACGGGCGTGGCCTCGAAGAAGTGCAACCGTAACACGCCATGTTCGTAGGGGTGAACGACCTCCACGTAAGATGGGCCGATGCGAATTGCCAGGCCGGTTTCCTCCAGGCATTCCCGGGCCGCGGCCGCACTGGGGTTTTCGCCCTTCAAAACCTTTCCCCCCGGAAATTCCCACAGGCCGGCCAGCGGCACTCCGGCGGGCCGCGGCGCAATGAGCACCTGGCCGTGTCGCCGCACGACGGCCACGGCGATGGGTTGGGGATCGGTTGGGAAGATCGGTCGCGGATCAGTGGCCATCGTGGTTGGTGGGGCGACATTCCCGAATAACAGAAGACGGTTTTCGTCGCCCGAATGCTTCTAAGTTCGATTAACCGCCGACGCGCCGCGTGGGCGCGTGCCCCTGCTCGACCATTTTCTCGTACAAGAATTCGGGGGCGAAATCCGCGTCATTTTCCCAGCAGATCGTGTGCAGGACCGGCGAGAGCTTGAAACGCTGGAGCGTCGCAGGTTCCCTAAGCGGCTCAAACATTGGGCCCCAAAGTGCGTCGCTCAGATCGACTGTTCCCGCCTCACCATTATTGAAGCAGATGCGGACGCGGTGCTCCCCAAGGTATTCGGCCACGGTCACTTCGAGCATCGTGCATCACTCCAGTTACAGTCCGACGATGCTGTAGCCGCAGTCGACGTGGAGCACTTCGCCGGTCATGCCTCCAGAGAGATCGCTCAATAGGTACAACGCCGTGTTGCCCAACTCCTTGAAATCCACGTTGCGGTTCAGGCAGGCTTTCTCCGCGGCGTGTTCGCGCATCTCGTCGAAACCGGGAACGCCGGCCGAGCTCAGGGTCCGCATCGGGCCGGCGCTGATCGCGTTGACGCGAATGTTCTTTTCCCGGCCCAGGTCCCAGGCGAGGTACCGCACGCTGTGCTCCAGCGCCGCCTTGCACACGCCCATCAGGTTGTAGCCGGGCATGACTTTTTCGCCGCCGAAGTAACTGACGGTGACGATCGTGCCGCCGTGGGGCATCAAGGGGGTCGCGTAGCGCGAGCAGGCCACCAGGCTGTAGGCGCTGATGTCCATCGCCAGGTGCCAGCCCGCCCGGCTGGTTTGCAGGTAGGGCTTTTTCAATTCGTCGGGCGGGGCGAAGGCGATGGAATGGATGAGAAAGTCGAGCTTCCCGTAGGTTTGTTCGACGGCCTTGAACACCCGCTCGAGGTCTTCGTCCTTTTGTACGTCGCAGGGGACGACCAGCTTCGGATTCTGGGCTTCCACCAGCCGCGAAACGCGGCGCTCGCTGGACGGGCTGGGCAGGTGCGTGAACGCCAGTTCGGCGCCTTCGGCAAACAGCGATTCGCTCATTGCCCAGGCGATACTGCGGTCGTTGGCCACTCCCATCACCAGGCCCGTTTTGCCGGTGAACAATCCCATCTTCGCTCCCTTCAACTGGACCTGCGCCGCAGGACCGCCGACATGCTTGGTGAAGAAGTCAGGCTCGCAAGTGCTTTGGTTCATGTGAGATATTTCGACCCGTGGGTAGAGGCATATTATTACGGTTTGCGGACCGCGGGCAAGAGGCAATCCCCTCGATTGGACGGGTAGAGCAGGAAAAAGGGGCAACCAACCCGCTGCCGGCGCGACGCGTAACGCGGCAGTCATGCCGGGCGCGGCGACGGATCTTTGCCGACGAGATCCTTCGCTGCGCTCAGGATGACACCCGCTGCGTTCAGGATGACACCAAGCTGCGAGGGCCCGCTTCAACCGGCGGTGGGCACGGGTCCGGCTAACAACTCATATTCGGCCAACGCGGCCATGTCGCCCGAATGAATTTGTTCAAGGTTTGCCCGCAAAATTGGTAACTCCCGATCAATAAAGCGTTTAGCGACCTGCTTTTTACGCTCATTGACCGCCCCTTGGCCCAAGAACAGATGGCCCACAATCACCGCGATCGCCGAATCGACCAGCCGGCGGCCCGACAGGTCGAGATACGAAGAGCCTTGTTGCTTGACGAACTGGATGGCCTCGAGGATTCGTTGTTTGGCGTCCAAGAGCCGCTGTTTCAGTTCGGCGAGCAACGGATCGCCGTACTCCTTCTTTTCGTAGTCGGCCACGAAGGTTTCGAAAGAGCCCGACGAAACGCCGCGGACCGCCGCCACGACCTGGAGCTGGCTGGTTCCTTCGTAGATGGTCGTGATGCGGGCGTCGCGGAGGTATCGTTCGGCCGGATAGTCGCGCATGTAGCCCGACCCGCCGAGGACCTGGATGGCGTTGTTGGCCACCCGCACGGCCATTTCGGAACAGTAGTACTTGCTCATGGGGGTCAGCATGCCGTTGAGCCGGCGGAGCGAGCGGGAGAGCTGCTTGCGGTTCTTGGCCTCTTCCTTGTCCAGGGGGCCGCCCCATTCCAGCACCCGCAGGTTGTTGTTCTCCAGGTCGCAGATCGAGCTGGTCTGATAGGCCAGGGCCCGGGCGGCCTCGATGTCGATTTTCATGTCGGTCACCAACTCGGCCACGGCCGGCAACCGCTCGATGGCGACCCCGAACTGCTGCCGGGTATGGGCGTAGGTGCGGGCCAGGCGATAAGCCGCCTCGGCCACGCCCAGCGATTGCGACGCAATGCCCACCCGGGCGCCGTTCATCAGCGCCATCACGTAGGTGATGAGGCCCCGCTGCCGCTCGCCGATCAGCCGCGCCGGGGTGTCCTCGAACACCAGTTCGCAGGTTGGCGAGCCGTGGATGCCGAGCTTATGTTCCAGGTGGCGCACGCGAACCCGCTCGCAGCGTTCGGTGATGAACAGGCTCAAGCCGCGGCCGTCACTGATCTCCGGCTCGCTGCGGGCCAATACCAGGAGGATCTCGCCGCAGCCGTTGGTGATGAACCGCTTCACGCCGTTGAGGTACCAGTTGCCCTGGTCGTCCTGATAGGCCCGCAACCGCACCGCCTGCAAGTCGCTGCCGGCGTCGGGCTCGGTGAGGACCATGGCGCCGGTTACTTCACCGCTGGCAAAGCGGGGGAGCGTTTCGTCCTTGATCGCGTCGTTGGCGAAGGCGTTGATCGTTTCCGCGATCCCTTGCAGGCCGAAGAGGTTCATCAGCGAGCAGTCGGCCCGGCTGATGATTTCCGTGGCCATGGCGTAGATCAAGTTGGGGCAGTTCAGCCCACCGTACTTCCGCGGCAGGGTGAAGCCCATCAAATCGGCCTGGCTGAGCCGTTTGAGGTTGTGGGCCACCAGCGGGTGCAGGGTGACGGTGCCGTCGTCGTTGAGCTTGTTTCCCTCGTCGTCCACCTGCTCGGAATTGGGAGCGATCATGTCGCCCGACACTTGCCCCACGATGTCCAGGATGCGGCGGTAGTTGTCGATCGCGTCGGCGGCGTCCAACGGCGCTTCGGGGTATTTCCCGCCCTTGCCTTCGGCGAAGTCGTCCTCCTGGACCCTGGCGAGCTCCGCCATGTCAAGATGCCCGAAAAGGAACTGGATGTCTTGGTTATCGAGAAAGAAGTTCGCCACGGACAACCTCCGCACAAGGCAAGAATCCCGGCACGCGTGCCAGGTGTGAACCGTCAATTACCGCTCGCTCTAATTCGTTTCTTAACTGCCTGCTGCCTACTGCCGCTCCCGCAACGATTTAATCATCATCGGAATCACGCGTTTCAGATCGCCCACGATGCCGTAGTGGGCGACGGAGAAAATAGGCGCTTCGCGATCATTGTTGATGGCGATGATTTTAGCCGACTCTTCCATGCCGGCGCGGTGCTGCACCGCGCCGCTGATGCCGGCCGCGATATACAGCGCCGGGCGCACCGTGGTGCCGGTCTGGCCGATCTGGTGGTCCTTGGCGATGAAGCCGCTGTCGACCGCCGCACGGCTGGCGCCCACGGCGCCGCCGATCACGCCGGCCAACTCGTGGATCAAGCGGAAATCGGCCTTGCTGCCGACCCCGCCGCCGCCGGCCACGATCACCCGCGCGCCCTTGAGGTTGATCTTGCGGGGCTCGATGTGCCGCTGGATCAGCCGCAGGGCCAGGACCGTGTCGTCCAACTCCACCTTTTCCTGGACGATCTCGCCTTGCCGCGAGGAATCGCCGTCGCGGAGCGGCATCACCCCTTCGCGGACGGTGGCCATTTGCGGCCAGCGGTCGAAGTTCACGATGGTTGCGATGATGTTGCCGCCGAAGGCCGGGCGGATTTGCAGCAAGAGCTTTGCGTGGACTTCCTTGCTCCGCGGCTCGACGACGTCGCTGATCTGCAGATCGGTGCAGTCGGCGGTCATTCCGGCCCGCAGCGCCGAAGCCACCCGCGGCGCGAGGTCGCGGCCGAGGGCGGTGGCCCCAAACAGCACGATCTGCGGCTTGTGGCGTTCGACCAAGGTGGTCATAACCCGCTCGTAGGGCGTGGTCTGATAGTGCTTCAAACGCGGATCGTCGACCACGTAGACGGTGTCGATTCCCTGGGCGAAGAGCCGCCGCGCCAAGGGCGTGACGGCCGTGCCCGGCAGCACCGCGGCCGCCCGCACGCCGAGAATATCGGCCAGTTCTCGGGCCTTGCCGCACAGTTCCAACACGATGTCGTGCAGCGATCCGTCTTCTTGCTCGGCAAAGACCCAGACTTCGCCCTGGCGGTTTACGTCAATCATGTTCACCCTCGGAAATAACCTGGCCGGCAAACCCATCGTCGCCCTGGCCGGTAACTCGAAATCGTGCTCAACCTCGGTACTAGCCCAACGTGCGGTCGACCACCAGCTCGTGAATCAACTGCTGGACGCCTTCCGCGGTGGCCGGAATTTCGCTGTAACCCTGCTTAGTCAGGACGATGCTCTGCACGCGATGAACTTTCGTGGGCGAGCCGGCCAGCCCGCACCGCGACAGATCCGCGCTGATTCGATCCAGATTCCACTGCTCGATCAGCAGTCCCCTGGCCGCCAAGGCCGCCGCGCGGCACGACACTTCCTCTTCGCGCTGCGGATCGGTGGCCTCGGGCAGGGCCTGCTTCACTTCGCCGGCCAACTCGTCCAGCACCCGTGCCCGCTTGTAACGCAATACGCGTTTGGCGGCAGGCGGGCGGGGCTCGTTGGCGGTTTCGATGACGGTCATCAGCACCGGCATCTTGGCTTCCACGATCTCCCAACCGTGGCCCATGCTGCGGCGGACGCGAACGGTGTTGCCGGTAATGGAAACCACTTCTTCCAGGTACGTGATCTGCGTGATGCCCAGCTTTTCGGCGCACTGCGGACCCACTTGGGCCGTATCGCCGTCGATGGCCTGCCGGCCGCAGAGCACGATGTCGAAGCGGCCGACCGTGCGAATGGCCTGGGCCAGGATGTAGCTGGTGGCCAGGGTGTCGCTGGCCGCCGCGCGGCGATCGGTCAGCAGGATCCCCCGGTCGGCGCCCCGGAAGAGGCAGTCGCGGAGCACGTCAGCCGCTCGGGGGGGCCCCATCGAGATGACCGTGACCGTGCCACCGTAGCCGTCACGGATTTCCAGGGCCGTTTCCAGAGCATGCAGATCCTCCGGATTGAAGACCGTCGGCAAGGCGGCCCGGTTGACGGTCCCGTCTTCCTTCATGGCCTCGGCCGTGATATTGGCCGTATCCGGAACCTGTTTAACGCAAACAACTATGTCGTACGGCACGGCGGTCGACTCCGGCAAACCAACTGGGTGAAAGCCTATCCCAGAACCACCACGGCCACGTCGGGCGGCCGTAGCATGTCGAATCGGCCAGCGGCCTTGGGATCGGCACGAAAGCCGGAAACTTAGCAGGCCCCGGCGATCGGGTCAAGTCCCGAATTTCCAGATCGGCCGCTTTCTCCGGTTTTCGAGAAATCAAACAACTTGTCGCATAATAGTGGCGATCCTCAGTGGGCCAATAGGCCATCGCGCTGTCTTCGGCTATTCAAAAGCGTCGCGGCTCAGCACAGCGATGGATCTACGTCGCTTCAGGGGCAGCGGAGATTCTTCGCTGCGATTGGAATGCAGGAATCGCAGGCTTGCCCAGAACGCTTGCCAGACCCTGCGGCACCAGGAGAACGGCAAAGTCCGCACGCGACCGCCCAAAGTAGAACGGAATTCACTGCGTTTCCCGGAAAAAGGCCAAGGCAACGGAATAAATTCCGCTGGTACGAAGCGGACTTTGCAGTCCTCCTGCGTCATCGCCAGTCGTGCGGCGGAAAGAGAATCCAACGCGCGGCAATCCGCAGTTTCTGCCAGCGGCTCAAACGCACGCGGCGGCGGAGCAGCTCGTCGACGCGGCCGGCGATGGTCTCCAGAAGCTGCCGGTAGGTGTGGTGCATCATGCCGAAGATCCGCCGCCCGTCGCGATCCAACGCGGGGCACAACTCCGCCGCATCGCGATAGAGCTGCTCCGCCCGCGCGATTTCCAACGCGGCCAGGGCGCGAAAACGATCGTTGACCACGCCCTGCGCCAGTTCGTCGGCCGAATAGCCGCACTGCCGCAGATCCGCAGCGGGCAAATAGACGCGGCCGCGTTGGGAGTCTTCCCGCAGGTCGCGGAGGATGTTGGTCAATTGGAAGGCGATGCCGCACTTGCGCGCCGGTTCGAGGGCCGCGTCGCCGCGAACGCCCCAGACGTGGATGCAGGCGAGCCCGACCGCCGAGGCCACCTTCTCGCAGTAGCCGGAGAGTTGCGCGAAGGTCTCGTAGCGGACCGCTTCAAGGTCCATCTCCTGGCCGTCGATCACGGCGTGCAAATGCTCCCGGGGGATGGAAAACCGGCGCACGCTGTCGGCCAGCGCCGGCAGCAGCGGGCGGCCGAGAGCGTCGCTCGTCGCCGTGCGGTCGGGCTCGCGGGCGTCGCACTGGCCGGCCAGCGCGTCGTCCAGCAGCCGGCGCCAGCGGTGCAAGGCGGCGCGGCGCTGGGGGACGGGAAGGCTGCTGTCGCCCAGATCGTCCGTATAGCGCATGAAGGCGTAGAGGGCGTGCATGGCGCGGCGCTTCGTGGGCGGCAGGAGCCAGAAGCTGGCGTAGAAGCTGGAATGCGCGCGGCGGCTGAGCCGGCGGCAGTAAGCATAACTCTCGGCCAACTGGGTTGAGGTCACGCATCACTCCGTGGCATCGGCGTCCTCGTCGCTGGGCAGCGGGTCCCTGGCATAGCGCTCCATGAACGTTCCCCGCCATAGCCGCCAGCGGCAACTGGCCAGCAGCCGCAGCTTCTGTCGCCGGTTGATCGTGGGGCGGCTGGTCCAAACGTCGTAGTCCTGCCGCCGGATCGCTTCGAGGATCGCCAGGCCGCCCTCGATGAACAGCGCCAGCGAGAGTTGGAACGAGGAAGGCATCAGCTCGACCAGCGGCAGCCCCCGCCGCAACCACCCTTCGGCTTCGGTCACGTAGGCCGCCAAGAGATGGCGGAAGTCGGTGTTGCACTCGCGGCGGGCGAACATCGCTTCGTCGTAATGGTGGCGCAGGCGATCCACATTGGGCAGGTAAATCCGGCCGCGGTCCCAGTCGGCGGCCACGTCCTGGCAAAAGTTGGCCAGTTGCAGCCCGGTGCACACGCAATCGGAAAGCCGGACGCGGTGCGGGTCGTGGCAGCCGGCCAGGTACAAGACCATCTGTCCCACGGGGTTGGCCGAGTAGTGGCAATAGTTCACCAATTGACCGAAGGACTCGTAGCGAGTGATCTCCTGGTCCTGGCGGAAGGCCACCAGCAAGTCGACGAACGGCTCGATGGGGATGGCGAATTTGGCCACCGTGTCGGCGAGGGCGACGAACACCGGGTGGTGCGATTTCCCTTCGAAGCAGAGGCGGAGCTGCTTCTCCCACCAGCCCAACAACGCGCGGCGCTGGTCCACGTCGGCCACCTCGTCGGCCAGGTCGTCGGCCCAACGGCAGTAGGCGTAGATATTCGAGAGGTGCTGCCGCACTCCCCCGGGGAGGAGCCAACTGGCAACCGTGAAGTTTTCGTAATGCCGCGACGCCAGGCGGCGGCAATATTGCCGGCTGCGGGCCAGGGACAGCGGTTCTGGCTGGAGGCCCCGCGGCCCGTACAATTCGAGATCGGCGGCAAACGAGGGCGTTTTCATGGGCGGGTGGCGGTGTTCAGTTGTCAGTGGTTAGTTGTCAGCTATCAGCCGCGGCGGAGGGTTTTCTCCCGCAACCCGGTGCATTATGATGTCTTTCCATGAGCGAGGGAACCATGCAGATTATCTTGGCCAGTCCGCGGGGCTTCTGTGCGGGCGTGAACATGGCGATCGAAAGCCTGGAACGCGCACTGGAACTCTACGGAACCCCCCTTTATGTATACCACGAAATCGTCCACAATCGCTGGGTGGTGGAGCGATTCGAGAAATTGGGAGCGGTTTTCGTCAACAGCTTGCAGGAAGTTCCGGAAGGATCGTATCTGCTGTATTCGGCCCACGGCGTGTCGCCCGAGGTGCGGCAACTGGCGGCCCAACGGCGACTCCAGGCGATCGACGCCACCTGCCCGCTGGTCACCAAAGTCCACGTCGAGGCGGTGCGCTACGCCCGCTCGGGCTATACGATCCTGCTGATCGGACACGAGCACCACGACGAGGTGGTAGGGACGATGGGCGAGGCGCCCGGCGCGATGCGGTTGGTGCAGAGTGTCGAAGAGGTGGATCGGCTGGAGGTGCCGAATGCGGAAAAGGTGGCCTATTTGACGCAAACGACGCTCTCGGTCGACGATGCGGCGGTGATCGTCGAGCGGTTGCGGCAGCGATTTCCCAAGATCGTCGGTCCGCCCAAGGATGATATTTGCTACGCCACGCAAAATCGCCAGGAGGCGGTGCGGCGGCTGGCGGCCGAAGCCGATGTGGTGCTGGTGCTGGGCAGCCGGAACAGTTCCAACAGTCAGCGTCTGGCCGAGCTGGGGCGTTCGACCGGAGTGCCCACCCACCTGATCGACGGTCCCGGCGATATCGACTTGGGTTGGTTCCGCGGGGATGAACGTGTGGTGATCACGGCCGGCGCGAGCGCTCCGGAGAGTGTGGTTCAAGACTGCGTGGAGTTCCTCAAGCGGAAATTCGCGGCCACGGTCGAGCCGCGGATCATCCGCGAGGAACAAGTGCACTTCCAGTTGCCCCAGCCGTTGCGGGAAACGTTGTGAAGAACTCAGTGATGACGATCAGCGACCTCGAATTCTACCTGGTAGACACCCAGCGCGCCGGCTCGCGGGAGGCGGTCCGTTCGATGCTGGTGCGGCTGGCGACCGATTCGGGGTTGGAGGGCTGGGGCGAATCGCGCGTGAGCTGGCGCGGCGGCGAGCTTTCCGCCCGCCGCGACGCGCTGCTGCCGGTGTTGGCCGGACGAAGCGTCTTCGACATCGAAGAACTGCTTACGCTGAAGGTGCTCCAGGATCCTCCGCTGCGCTGCGCCTTGGAAATGGCCTCCTGGGACCTGGTGGGGCGGGCGGCGGGCCAGCCCTTGTGCCATCTCTTCGGCGGCGGGTACCGGCAGCGAATCCCCTTGGCGGTGCGTTTGACGGGCGCTTCCGATTCGCAGTTGGCCCAGACCGCCCGCGAACTGGCGGTGCAGGGCTTTCACTGGCAGATCGTCACTTCCGCGGGTAGTTTCGAGTCGGACCTGGAGATCGTGCGGGCGGTGCGGGAAAGCGTGGGGGCCCACGTGCAACTGCGGTTGGACGTGGCCGGGAACTACGATCCGTTGACCGCGCGGGAACTGTGCCGGGAGCTGGAAGACGCGCAGGTGCAATTCTTGATCGACCCCATCCACGACGCGGCCTTGCCGCAGCTCGCCGCGTTGGGCCGCCAGACCAACGTGCCGCTGGCGGTGTGGCGGGGCATCCACGACTCGAGCGACGTGCTGGCGGTGGCCCGCTGCGGAAATATCCCGTTCGTGGTGGTGGACCTGGAGCAGGTGGGCGGGCTGCTGCCGGCGCGGAATTGTGCGGCGGTGGCCCAGGCCGGCTCGTTGAGCGCCGTGCTGGCGAGCGGTCCGTCGTTGGGGGTGGCCGTGGCGGCGATGCTCCATCTGGCGGCGTCGACGCCCGCCTTCTCCAGTTGCAACGAGTGTACCTACTATCAACTCCACGACGACGTGCTGACGGAGCCGCTGGAGATCAGCCACGGTATGATGGCGGTGCCGCAAGGGGCCGGACTGGGCATCGAAGTCGACCGCGCGAAAATCGAGAAATACCAGGTGGCGTAACCGCCCTCGCCCCATGCCCCTCCCCCGCTGCGCGATGGGTGGCATGCCGTCACTCGGCGCAGCCGAGGGTCGGCATGTTTTGAAGTCGCCAGACATGCCGAGCGCGACGCTTCGCGTCGTGACGCCATGCCACCCAGAAATCCCCATCAGTCTGAATCACTACGCTATCAACTGTCAGCATTCAACTTTTGGAGTTTCCGGCTCTTCTTGACGCTGACCGCTCTTCAGCCGCTGATGTAGTCTTTCATGAAGCGGTTTTCGATCGCCATCTGGTCGTGCTGCCACTTGACCAGGTCGCCGATGGAAATCATGCCCAGCAGTTGGCCGTCGCAGAGCACCGGCAAATGCCGCTTGCGTTCGCGGGTCATCAGGCCCATCACGTGGTCGATGCGGTCGTCCGGCGTTCCGGTGATTACGGGGCTGGACATTACGGCCGACACCTTCACCTGATCGAGGGTGCCCGGGCTGGTGGCGCAACTCCAGAGCAGGTCGCGCTCGCTGAGGATTCCCAACATCCGCTGGGCCGCACGTTCGCCCTCGCTCTCGAATACCAGCAGCGCCCCGACGCGGTACTTGAGCAGGATTTGCGCGGCCTCTTGCAGGGTGGCGTGGGGGCTGATCGTGAACACCGCGCTGCCTTTGGCGGCGAGAATATCCCGTAACAACGTCATGGCGCGCTCCTTCCTAGGTTCCCACTGGGTAAACGCCCTAACTTGCCCGGATTTATTTTTTTCAGGCCCCGGTGGGAATAATCCTACCCGGGATGGCGGAAAGAATCAAGAAGAGAAGGTGCCAGAACCGCCTTCGTAGAACGGAATTCATTCCGTTGGCCGGCCCAAAGAACAGGGACACGGAATGACCTCCGTTCTACGAGGGGGAGTTTGCGGCTCTCACCGAGGCCAGGGCCGCCGCGGCGAAGTGCGGCCGGGGAATCGGCGCCGCGGGCGCTGTAAGTTGGCCGATGATGTAATCGGCCGCCCGGCTCGATGCGCCCTGGCCGGCCACTTCCGCCCGGAGCGCGGCCAGCGACTCGACGAGGGCCTGCCGCTCGACGGGCGCAGTGAGCCAGCGGACGACGTGCCGGGCGATCTGGTCGGATTTATCCTGCCACGTGAGATACTCCGGGAAGAGCACCCGCTGGGCGTCGGTTTGCGACGGGTCGTAGGGTGTTACGCTCTGGGGGAAGATCTCGTCGGCGGCCAGCAGGTTGACCAGGGTGATGTATTTCACGCGGCGGAACCACGCCTGCACCTGATAAGCGCTCCACGCGATCCAGTAGAGGATCACGGTCGGCTTGCACTGGGCCAACAGTTCCAGGGAAACTGAGCCGGAGACCGCCATGCAGCAATCGGCCAGGCGAATCAATTCGGGCGTCTTGCCCACGTAGACCTCGATCGGCAGCCCGGCGGCGGCCACGGCGCGGCGGGCGAATTCGGCCTGTTGGGGCTTGAACGCGGCGATGGCGAAACGGGTCTGGGGAAGCTCCGCGCGGACCCGCGCGGCCGCCTTGAGGAACCATTTCAGATTGTGGGTCACTTCCTGGGTCCGCGAGCCGGGCAGGATTACGACCAGCGGGCCCTGCTGATTGCGGAAACGCTCCACGAACGGGGCGTCGAGCCGCTGCCGGCTGATCTCGTCGAAGAACGGATGGCCGACGAACGTGGCGTTGCACCCCCGCTGGCGAAACCAGGTTTGCTCAAATGGGAGGCTGCAGAGTACGTGGTCGACCAGCCGCCGCATCTTCTTCACGCGCCATTGGGCCCAGGCCCAAACCTGGGGCGGGGCGTAGTAGAAGACGGGGATGCCGTGGACTTTGGCCCGCCTGGCGATCCACCAGTTGAAGCCCGGATAGTCGATCAACACCACCGCATCGGGCCGATGGTGGCGGAAGTAGCGGTCGGCACGGCTTACCAGGTCCCAGAATTTGTGGATGTTCACCAACACCCGGGCCAGCCACATCACGGCCAGGGCGGTGAGCTCGAAGTGCAGCTTGCAGCCGGCCGCGGCCATTTGCGGTCCGCCGTAACCCACGGCCTCGAATTGCGGCCAGCGGCTTTGCAATTGGCGAATCAGATTGGCCCCGTGCAGGTCGCCGCTGGGCTCACCGGCGGAAAAGAAGATCGTCAGGCGCTGGCCGCGGGCTTTGCGGCCGTGCGGCGCCGTACGCCCGGACTGTCCGGTGTCGGCCGATCCCGGCTGGGACGAGGGGGACGCGCTCATGTCGATTCCTTCCGACATTGGGGGGTGAGGCGTGGTAGCCTGCGAACTGGCCGGCAGTATCGCAAAACCAGCGGCACGAAGAAAGTGCAGTTGATCGATTGGCGACGCTCTCACAACTCCCTTAACACCACGGCCGGGTCCTCGGTCAGGGCGGAAAGCGTGGGCAGATAGCTGGCAATGACAGCAACCAGCGGCGCCCCTAGCAGTGCGTAGAGCAGAATCGGCAGCCGGACGGTCACCTGGCCGGCCGCCAGATCCAGGGTCTTGGCCCCCAGCAAATGGGCCAGCCACGCACCGAGGGCGAAGCCCGCCACGGCGCCCAGAAAGCCTACGAGCAGGGCCTTGCCGAGGAACAAGGAGGCGATGGTCGCCGAGCCCTTGCCGATCGCCCGCAACAGGCCGATCTCCGCACGCCGCTCGCGGACATTGGCCAGCGCCAGCAGTCCGACCCACACCGCGCAGGCGAACACCACCAGCGGGGCAAGCACGCCGGCCAGGGTCTCCAATTGCCGCTGCACCTGGGCGCGGGACTGGGCCAGTTCCGCGACGATCTTCGCTTGTTGCTCGGCCACGGCCGTGCGCTCTTCGGCCCGGGCCAGGGCGATGGTGTGGAACTCGGTCACGCGGGTGTCGGGCAGGATCGCGGCCAATTGGCGGCGGATATTGGGCAGGTTCGAGCCGGCGCAGTTGCAGCCGATGGCCATGATCTGGTTGACGCGGCCCGGCTTGTCGAGGATCGCCTGGGCGTCCGCCAAGTTCACGGCCAAGGTGATGTCTTCCTTGCTTCCCTGCTCGGGCATCAGCCGGGCGATGCGGAACTTGCGGCCGGCAATCTCGATCGAGCCGCCCAGCTTGCGGCCCTGGGCCAGCTCGAAGCCCACGAACACCGTGCCCGGCGCGATCGTGTAGCCCATCGGCTTGGGGTGGTGGAGATGCGACTGCGTGACCTCGGGCTGATAGCCGGCCAACAGCACCTTGCGATTCTCCCAGGAAATTCGCCCCTGGAGCGTGGCCACGAGGTGGGTGATGAGCGTTACGCGGTGGTCGGCGGAGAGCCGATCGACGTAGCTTTGCGGCATGTCGGCCACCGCGAAATCCGACGCCCAAAGGTCCGACATGTTGGTGTCGCGATGCACGATCATCAGGTTGAAGCCCATGCCCAGCATCAACCGCCGCGTCTGGTCGTCGAGTTCGGAGAGCTTGGCCGAGGTTTGCTTCTCCAGTTGAGCCACGCGGGCTTGGGTTTCCCGGCTGTAGCCATCGACCAGGGCGGGGCCGGCCACGAACAGCGCCACGGCCGCCACGACCGCCAGCAGGGACAGCGCGAAGTTGAGTTTCCGGTAGCGAATTTCGGCCAGCAGCAATTGGGGCGTGTTCATGGCGAATTCGGAATTCGGAAGGCGGAATTCGGATGCGGGAGGTCAGCAGGCGGAAGTCGGAATTCCGAATTCATCATTTCGACTTCCGCATTTGCAACAACAGTTCCAGATAGCTGCGACGCTCGCCGTGGCCGAGACCCAATCGCTCGGCCAGCGCGGCCAGACAGTCGCGGGCCGCAGCCACTTCAGACTCGGCGGCGATCAACTCCAACTCGACGAATTGGCCCACCTCTTCCACGTCGTCCAGGGAAACTTCCACTCGCCGCTGCTGCCACGCCAGGAACACCTTGCGGCGGCGTTTACGGACCTCGGCTACGGGCCGGAACCCCAGCGTTTGGAGCATCTCGGCCCACTCGGTCGAATTGCCGGCATCCAGCGGGATCTCCAATTCGCGGCGGGTCTTGGTCGTAGCGTCGATCTTCGGACCCTTGTACGTCAAGAACGCCGAATCGCCGATGCGGCGAATCCGCAGGGCTTCGTCGGTCGTGGCAAAATCGCGGGCCGGATGGTTGTAATACTGATCGCTTTCCAGTCGCGGCGCAGACGCAACCCCCCCTAGTGATAGTACCCGAGCTTCCAGCCCGGGCATATCGGCCACGGCGAATTTCTGTTCGACTTCGTATTGCATGGCGGTGGTGATGGTCTCCACGGGGTGCGACGAGGGAGCCTGACAGGTTTCCGATGAGCTATTATACTGGGAATCGGCGGCCCTTGTTGCGCCGTGGGGAGGAGTCGTTGTCGAATGTCTGATCGCGATCGTGCGGGCGAACCGACGGCCCAGTTTCAGTGGCACAACCTGGCCATCCTTGGGGTGGTCGTGCTGGGGGTGGCCTTACTGGTGGTGTTGCGCCCCACCGGGCATCACAACGCCCAGTATCATCCGGGCGTGGGCAAGAAGCTATCGAGTCTTGCGCTTCAGCCGCTCACCGCGGGAGTACAGCCGATCGCGCTGGCCGACCTGTCCGGCAAGGTGGTGGTGATCGATTTTTGGGGACCCTGGGACAAAGATTGCCGCGAGCAACTGCCCCACATCGCCGCGCTGGGGAAGAAGTACGGCGACCGGCCCGACTTCAAGTTGTTGGCCGTTTCCTGCGGGCAGGGGGGAAAAGACAACAAGGCCAAGCTGCTGACCCAAACGAGCGAGTGTTTGAAAAAGGCGGCGATCAGCATCCCGGTCTACTGCGATCCGGACGAAGCGGCCCGGGCGATTGTCGACAAGGTGGCCGGGTTCGACGCCTTTCCGACCGTCCTGGTGGTAGATCGCGAGGGAGTGATCCGCGCGGTCTGGACGGGGTTCCCCTCGGAACGACAGGAGAGGATCTCCAAGCGGATGGACGAGTTGGTCGGGCAGGTGCTGGATGAGAAGTAGAATTAGGCCGATCTTGTAGGGTGGGTGCTTGCACCCACGCGGCTCATTCGACGCCGAATCGCGTGCGTGCAAGCACGCACCCTACGACGGACTCAGGACCGCGAGGCGAGCACGCCCTTGATCGCGGCTGCCGCGGCGGCCGGATCGGCGGCGGCCGCGATCGCGCTGCTTATGGCCACGCGACGTCCTCCGGCCGACAATACCTGACCCAGGTTCTCCAGATCGATTCCGCCGATCGCGAAGGCCGGCAGGCGAATCTCCGCGGCCACCGCGCGGACCAACTCCAGGCCGGGAAATTGCGGGAACTGTTTGGTGCTGGAGGGAAAGACCGGGCCGACGCCGATATAGTCGGCTCCATCCAACACCGCCTGACGGGCTTGCTCGATCGAGTGCGTGGACACGCCCACCAACCGGGCCGCGCCCACGATCGTCCGGGCGTCCTTGACGCTCAACTCCTCCTGGCCCACGTGGACCCCGTCGGCGGCGGCCAACACGGCCAGGTCCGCTCGATCGTTGACGATGAACCGCGTGGACGTGCCGCGGGTGAGCCGGCGAACGAGCCGCGCGCGGGCCAAGAGCGTGCGGTCGTCGAGCCGCTTGTCGCGGAGTTGCAGCACGTCGACGCCGCTGACGACGAGCGACCGCACCAGCCGTTCGAGGGCCTCGGGCGATGGCTGGCCATCGAGGAGCACATACAAGTGGGCGTCGCGGAGCCGCTCCGAGCCCGAGCGGGTGATCTGCACCGCACGGTGCAAGGTGTAGGTCTGGTAGCGGATTTGTTCCAGTTCGGCGGCCAGGCCACTATCGAAGATCTTGGCATGCTCTTCCAGGCTTCGCAGCGCCTCTTGAAGGCGGGCGAAATTGGCGTCGAGCAATTCGGCCACCCCCTGGCGGGACTGCTCGGAAGGAAGCGTGAGCGTCGTGCCCACGTCGGCGAGCGTCTCCCGCGCCGCCAGGCGATCGGGCCAGGGGATCCGATTCAGGAGCAGCGTGAGCGAGTGCCGCAAACGCTTGAAACGCTCGGTCAGATGCGAATCGTCGAGCCCGAAGCGGACGAAGTCTTCCAACACCCGCAGGCCTTCGCGGGCGCGATTGGCGGCGGCGTCCATCACGCGGAGGGTCTGGAAATGGTCCGACGCCCGCAGGGAGTCGGGCTGACAGTCTAAAACCGACGCTTGCGAAATCGAGCCGCCTGACGATTCCAACGTCGGGCACGGAGTGTCCGACCTGTTTTCTGCCGGGCACTCTTCCGGCGGGTCGTGGATCGCGTGGCGATTGCGGATTTCGGCTTCCAGTCGCACCGCGTCCAATTCATGGCTGCGAAGCCATGCGGCGACCGGCCGATCGGCAATGGCTAGTCCCCACAGGAGATGCTCGGTGGCCAAGGTCAGGGGCCGGGGGTAATCGTCCATCCGCCGGCAGGCGGCCTGAATTGCCGAGGCCACGTCGTCCGAGAACCTGGGAGGGGTGAAATGGGTCTCATCTGAAGAGGCGCAACGCGGCGCCACCCCGGCGGAGCGCTGGGCGGGGCGCAACTCGGGCCAATGGCGGAGCACCGCTTCCTGGTCGACGCCGTGGCGGGCGAGGATTTGGGCGCCCCAGCATTCGGACTCCAGCAACAGGCCCAAAAGGAGGGCTGGGGCCGTAACTTCCGCATTTTCGTCAGGAGCGGACCAGGCGAGCGCATGGACCAGGGTTCGTTGGGCGGCCGGGGTGAATTGACAGTGCATGATCCATTCAGTGTGTCAGAATCGTGGCCGGTTCGCAACGCAAGTGATCCCTACGTGATTTCTGTCGTGCGGAGCAAGGGGGGCCGAGCGAGCCCCACCAACCCTCCCCCCCCGCCCCTTTCCCGCACGCGGGCGAGGGGCGTTTCTAAGGCGTTTATCGTAAATCGAGGCGTGGCTTTTAGTTGCCTTGATTCGCACGCTTTTTGGAGTTAGAATTCCGCGGGGAATTAGTGGCTGCGAGCAAATAGCCGAGATGGAGCCGCTGGCCATGCGCAGGATGCGATGGGTGTTGTATGTTTGGCCAGGACTGCGTCCGCTGTGGCACCACGGAAGTTGGGCCGCTCTGGGCGTGGCACTGGTCGCGGCAGGCCTGCTGGATACGATTTTAGTGGTAACCTTTGGGTGGAGCGAACTGTTTCCCCCGGGCGTGCGTAACGCGCTGTGGGTCGCTCTGGGGATGGTTTGGCTGGGGGGATTGGTGTTCTTTCCCAGCCCGGCAACTGCCAAATCGCGCGTCCCGAGCGGCAGCGACCCCTTCCCCGAAGCGATAGACTATTACTTGCAGGGCAACTGGTTTCAGGCCGAGCGCGTCCTGGGCTTACGATTGCGGCAGGATGCCGAGGACCTGGACGCCCGGCTGATGTTGGCTACACTTTTGAGACGTACCGGCCGCTGGGACGAGGCCGAGCGGGAGGTGGATCTGCTGGAGCGGTGCGAAGGGGCCTGGAAATGGGGACCGGAGATCCAGCGGGAGCGGCGACTGTTGGCGGAAGCACGGGCCGCAGGCGCGGCGGGGTTGGGGGCACAACGGGCCGGGGAGTTGGAGATCCCGGCGGAATCGACGGAATCAACCGTATCGGCGGCCGCTTAGCCGCGGATACGCAGTGAAAAAAGAATACCCAAATGCCATGGGCGCGTCAGGCCCGAGCATTGGAGACACCTGAGGAGGCTTGAATGTACGAACGTTTTACCGACCGCGCGCGGAAGGTCATGCAACTGGCCAACCAGGAAGCACAGCGGTTCAATCACGAATACATCGGCACCGAGCACATCCTGTTGGGCCTGATCAAAGAGGGCAGCGGGGTGGCCGCCAATGTGCTGAAGAACTTGGACATCGATCTCCGCAAGATCCGTCTGGAAGTGGAAAAGCTGGTGCAGAGCGGGCCCGACATGGTCACCATGGGCAAGCTGCCGCAGACTCCCCGGGCGAAGAAGGTGATCGAATACTCGATGGAGGAAGCCCGCAACCTGAACCACAACTACGTGGGCACGGAGCACATCCTGCTGGGCCTGTTGCGCGAGCAGGAAGGGGTGGCCGCCCAGGTGTTGATGAACCTCGGCTTGAAGCTCGAGGAAGTCCGCGAGGAAGTGCTCAACCTCTTGGGGCACGGCATGGAAGGCGGCGAAGGGGGCGAGCGGGCCGGCAGCATGGGAGCCGGCGCTGGCGGCGGCGGTTCCGAGCCGCAGCGGGGCGGCAAGTCGAAAACCCCGGCGCTGGATAGCTTCGGCCGCGATCTGACCGAGCTGGCCCGGCAGGACAAGCTCGACCCGGTGATCGGCCGCGAAAAGGAAATCGAGCGGACGATGCAAATCCTCAGCCGCCGCACCAAGAACAACCCGGTGCTGCTGGGCGAGGCGGGCGTGGGCAAGACGGCCATCGTGGAAGGTTTTGCACAAAGGGTGGTCGAGGGCAACGTGCCCGAGCTGTTGATGGACCGCCGCATCGTGGTGCTGGATCTGGCGATGATGGTGGCCGGGACCAAGTATCGCGGGCAGTTCGAAGAGCGGATCAAGGCGGTGATGAACGAAGTCCGCCGCGCCAAGAACACCATTTTGTTTATCGACGAGTTGCACACCCTGGTGGGGGCGGGCGGGGCCGAGGGGGCCATCGACGCCTCGAACGTGCTCAAGCCGGCCTTGGCCCGCGGCGAGATCCAGTGCATCGGCGCCACCACCTTGGACGAGTACCGCAAGTACATCGAGAAGGACAGCGCCCTGGATCGCCGTTTCCAGGTGGTGATGGTCGAGCCTTCCAGCCGGGAGGAAACCATCGAGATTCTCAAGGGTCTCCGCGATCGCTACGAGCAGCACCATCACGTGCAGATCACCGACGACGCGATCGAGGCCGCGGTGGAGCTTTCCAGCCGCTACATCACCGGCCGCTGCCTGCCGGACAAGGCTATCGACGTGATCGACGAGTCGGGCGCCCGCGTGCACCTGAAGTCGATGACCCGTCCGCCGGACCTCAAGGAGATCGACGAAGAGGTGGAGCGCCTCAATAAAGAGAAGGAAGAGGCGGTGGCCAACCAGGACTTCGAGAAGGCGGCCGCGCTCCGCGACCAGGCCGACAAGCTCAAGCAGAAGAAGACGCAGATCACCCGCGATTGGCGGGAAAAGTCCCGCGAAGCCAGCGGCGTGGTCGACGAAGAGGTGATTGCCGAGGTCGTTTCCAAGATGACCGGCATCCCCTTGACCCGCATGACCACCGAGGATTCGTTGCGGCTGATGAAGATGGAAGGCGACCTGCACAAGCGGGTGGTCAGCCAGGACGAGGCGATCAAGTCGATCTCCAAGGCGGTCCGCCGCAGCCGCAGCGGGCTGAAGGATCCCAAGCGGCCCACGGGCTGCTTCGTCTTCGCCGGGCCGACCGGCGTGGGGAAGACGCTGCTGGCCAAGGCCCTGGCCGAGTTCATGTTCGGCGACGAGGATGCCTTGATCCAGATCGACATGAGCGAGTACATGGAGAAGCACAACGTGAGCCGGCTGATCGGCGCGCCGCCGGGCTACGTGGGTTACGAAGAGGGTGGCCAGTTGACGGAGAAGATCCGCCGCCGGCCCTACGCCGTGGTGCTGCTGGACGAAATCGAGAAGGCCCACCCCGACGTGTTCAACATGCTGTTGCAGGTCATGGAGGAAGGCCGGCTCACCGACAGCTTCGGCCGCAACATCGACTTCCGCAACACGATCCTCATCATGACCACCAACGCCGGCGCCGAGGCCATCAAGAACGAGTCGGCGTTCGGCTTCCAACGCGCCGACGGCGACGCCAACTACGATAGCATGAAGCAGCGGGTGCAAGAGCAGATCGAAAAGGTCTTCCGGCCCGAGTTCCTCAACCGCGTGGACGACGTGATCGTCTTCCGCCACCTGACGATGGAGGACCTCAAGCTGGTGATCGATTACGAGTTGCACAAGGTCCGCGAGCGCCTCAAGGAGCACGGCATGAGCCTGACGCTCACCGACGCGGCCAAGACGTTCCTCATCAAGAAGGGATCGAACCTCGACTTTGGCGCCCGGCCGCTCCGCCGCAGCCTGGAGAATTTCGTGGAAGATCCGCTCTCCGAGGAATTGCTCAAGGGCGAGTTCCAAGGGAAGGACACCATCACCGTGGACGTCAAGGAAGTCGACGGCCACCGGCATTTGTTCTTCGAGGGGACGGTCGGTCCGCGGGAAACGCCGACTCCGGTCGGCGCGGCGTCGGCCGAGAGTGGCCCTGCGGCCGCCGGCTCGACCCCGGCGGGTGGTTAGCAGTCGGCAGTGATTCGGCGGTGCCGAACGGCCAATACGAAATCGATCGCGAGTGTAACAGAGGCCCATGGGTTGCGCGACCCGTGGGCCTCTTTATGCGCGGCGGACGGAAAAATGAGAGAGGGAACGGGATATGTCCAGGGAATCTTTTTCCTATTGCCCACTGCCCACTATCCATTAGCCAGACTGCGTATCTTTCCTGGCTGAAATAATCCGCAAACTCACCTCAAGCCGCAAGCTCAGAACCGCCGAAATACCTGGGAGGACTGGAGAGGCCGTTTCCTCCGTGGTCGCGGTCCGTCTCGAACGATCTAAACCTCTGCCTGCGTTTACCTATGTCGGCCAGCTCACCTACGTCAGCCCAGCGCACGCCTGACCGCAGTGGCGGCGTGTTCCAATTCTTTGCCGATCGGGTCGCCGGGGTGGGCTCTGCGCTGCTGGGCTTGCTGTCGGTGATTGTGGGATGGCTGGAGGAATTGGGCAGTGTCAGCGTGTTTTCGATGCGGACGATTGCGTGGCTGCTGAGCCGGTTGCCTCGCCGCGAAACCATCCTGCCCAACTTCTACCAGATCGGCGTGCTGAGCCTGCCCGTGGTGGCGCTCACGGGGACCTTCATCGGCATGGTATTGGCGGTGGAGAGTTATGCCCAATTTCGCGCGGTCCACATGGAAACGCTTCTCGGCTCGATGATCAACGTGTCGTTGTTCCGCGAGTTGGGGCCGGTGTTGGCGGCCACCATGCTGGCCGGCCGCGTGGGCAGCGCGATGGCCGCGGAATTGGGGACCATGCGGGTTACGGAACAGATCGACGCCCTGGCGGCGATGGGCTCGGCACCGCTGCATTATCTGGTCGTGCCGCGGTTCCTCGGCTGCCTGGTGTTGATTCCCACGCTGACCTTGATGGCGGACTTCATGGGCGTGGTGGGCGGGGCCGGGTACGTGATCTACTACGTGGGAGTCGATTCCCATTACTATTGGTACAACGCCCAACAGTCGGTGGGCCTGTTCGATATTTTCATGGGTATCGTGAAGAGCCTGTTCTTCGGCGCCGCGATCGGCATGATCAGTTGCTACCGCGGCTTCCATTGCGAGCCGGGCGCGGAGGGGGTGGGCCGCGCCGCGACGCAGGCCTTCGTCTACTCCTTCATCAGTATCTTCATCCTCGATCTGATTTTGAGCATCGTGCTCACCGGGATCTACAATATGCTCTGGCCACAGGCCCGTGCGATCCTTTAAGAATGGGGGGCGGGGAGTGAAGCGATTGCCCCACATCCCGCGCCCCGCGCTTCACACCGCATACAAATGACCACCGATCCGGCCTTGCGGGCCGACAACTCGAATCCGTCGCAGTCGCTGCTCCGCATCGAGCACTTGGGGGTGGAGTTCGGCCGCCAGGCGGTGCTGCGCGACGTGAACCTGGTCGTTCCCCGCGGTCAGACCTTGGCGATTATCGGCGAAAGCGGCTGCGGCAAGACCGTGCTCTTGAAGGCGATCATCGGTTTGCAGCGGCCGACGCGGGGCAAGGTGTATTTCGACGGGCTGGACTTTGCCACGCTCGGCCCGCGGCAATTGAGCCACGCACGGACCCGTTTCGGTTTCGTTTTTCAGCAGGCGGCGCTATTCGATAGCATGACGGTCGAGCAGAACGTCTCCTTCCCGCTCCGGCAGCACACCGAAAAAAGTGCGGCGGAGATTCGCCAAATCGTGTTGGCGCGGCTGGGCGAAGTGGGGCTGCCCGAGGACGTGTTGGCCAAGAAGCCCGGACAGCTCTCCGGCGGGATGCGCAAGCGGGTGGGATTGGCGCGGGCCTTGGCCCTGGAGCCGGAGATCATTCTCTACGACGAGCCGACCACCGGCCTGGATCCGATCATGAGCGACGTGATCAACGAATTGATCCTGGGGACGCGGCAGCACCATCCGGTGACCAGCATCGTGGTGACGCACGACATGGTCACCACGCGCAAGGTCGCCGACCGCGTGGTGATGCTCTATCCGCTCTCGCGGCTGGAGCCCGAGGAGCCGCAGATCCTCTACGACGGGCCGCCGCAGGCCATCGAGCGTTGCGAGGATCTCCGCGTCACGCAGTTTGTCCGCGGCGAGGCGGGGCAGCGGTTGAGCGAGATGCGGCTGCAAAATGCTAATGGAGTGTAGTCATGGACGAACGGGTAATGCAGTTCCGGGTGGGAGTGATGGTGCTGGCCACCTTTCTCATTACGGCCATCCTGGTGGTGATTTTTTTCAACCCGCATAACATCGGGTACAGTACCTATACCGTCCACATCCACTTTCCCACGGCCAACGTCACCAAGGACACGCCCGTCCGCAAGAGCGGCGTGCTGATCGGCCGCGTGGCCAGCGTCGAGTTGCAGGATGAACGCGGGGTGCTGGTCACCGCGAAGATCGACGGCGATCGGAAACTGTTCCTCACCGACATTCCCCGCGTCAACACCACGCTGATGGGCGATACGGTGATCGATTTCATGCCCTCCCCCGAGCCGCTGGGCATGGAGCGGAGCGGCCCGCCCACGCCGATCAAGCCGGGCGAGACCACTCACGAGGGCTCGACCGCGGAAAATCCCTTGGTGATGATGTCCCAGATGCAGTCCAGCGTTTCCACCGTTATCACGTCGGTTCGACGTACCAGCGACGAGATGGGGCGTTTGGCGACCCGTTTCAACTCGGTGCTGGACGATAAGCATGGCGGGCTTTCCAAGATGATCGACAACGCCGATGCGACCATGACGGCCATCCGCACGGCCATGGGCAGCTTCAACGACGTCGTGACCGACCCCGTCACCCGCCGTGATCTCAAGGACGCCATTCAGCAAATGCCGATATTGTTGCACGAGGCCCGCGATACGCTGGGCAAGCTCAACGGCGGTTTCGAACTGGTCACCACCAACCTGCAGAACTTCGAGAAGTTCACCAAACCCCTGGGCGATCAGGCGCCGGAGATGATCAAGCACGTGGATTCGGTGGTCCAGGACATGGATATGCTGGTCAACCAGATGAGGCAGTTCGCGCAGTCGCTCAATACCTCGCAGGGCACCGTCGGCCAGTTGGTCAACAATCCGGAACTCTACAACAACCTCAACAGCGCGGTGCGGCAAATCAACGAATTGACCAAGGAGCTCCGCCCGATCATCTACGACGCCCGAGTGTTCACCGACAAGATCGCGCGGCACCCGGAAACGCTGGGCGTGCGCGGGGCCATCGAGCGAAATTCGGGAATCAAGTGAGGGTGGACGGCGGGCGGGCGGTGGCACGTCCCTGAGCGCAGCGAAGGGCGTGGTTGCCCACGAAGGTCTACCAGGTCGTGCGCCGGCAAAAGGCCCGTCGGCCACGGGCGAGGGGGGCTGCGGCGGATCATGCCTCGCCGTCAATTCGGAATTCCACCCCTAGATATTCCGCCAGGGATTTCCCACACCGCTGCGGGGACGTGCACAATGCGTTGGGCGGGAAAAGATCGTACTCCTTGCCCGCGGCGTCTTCGAGCAGGAGCCGATGGGTGCTGCCCATGATCGTCTTCCCGGATCGCAAATATCTCCAGCGAAAGACGACGCCACGCGTGGACTCCAGGGGGATGCTGCTCGTTTTTCTCCTGAATCCGATCCACGGTCCGGTCGTTCTCAGCAACCGTTTCTTGTCGCGTTCAATCAAGAGCGACGTCTTGGGAAGGACGAAGGCGCAGATCACCGTCACGCTTCCCAAGAATATGAATCCCCCGTTAAACATGAACGAGCCGGTGCGCACCGCTTTCCCCACCCAGATCGCACCCGCGCCCGTTACGAGAAAGGCCGCGACACGAAACCATACCGCGTGCGTCCAATGCCATGCGTTGTCGAACGGATCTACTCCATTGGCGAGTCGCATCGTATCGCTGGCCGCGAGGAGGGAGATTCTCTATCCGGATTCGTGATTCTAACACTTGGCCCGCGGCCCCGCACTTTTTACAGGCGGCGTGAAATCGCTTGGGCTGATTATGCGGAACGCCCGAATCAGGGCAGCGGGCGGACCGGCTGGCCGCCAAAACCGTCGGGCGCCGCGGACGGCATGCCCGGACCCTGCGGTGGATAATTGCCCGGCGCCGCGGACGGCATGCCCGGACCCTGCGGTGGATAATTGCCCGGCCCGGCGGGCGACGGCATCGCGGGAACATTCGGATTGCCCGGGGGCGGGCAGCCGCCGTATCCGGGTGGCGGCGTTGCCGGCCGCGGCGCGCTTTGGCGGAGTTGCTCCGCCCGTGCCCGCAACTGGTCCACCGGCGCCATGAGTTGGGGCGACAATTGGTAAGTCAGCGTCCGTACGTCGCGGAGATTGCCGGGGACCACATTCTCACTGACGAAGTCCACGCCGGGATACTCGTACCACGGGGCCGGAATGGGCTGATTGACGGTCAGGGTCTCGTAGCCGTCCTTGACCAGCTTGATTTGGCGGGTGCCGTAATAGATGAAATCGGTGGCGATGGGGGTGGTGCCGATTTCGTAGCCGTCGACATACACCGACGCGCCCGGCGGATTGCTGCGAATCATCATTCGCCGCTCGACGCACCCCGCCGCGCCGGCGCAGAGCAGTGCCAGCAGCGGAATCCAAATCCGGCGCACCGGCGGCGAGTATTTGGCGTGGGGACGTGTGGCCACGGGAAAGGCTGGAATAGCGAGGGATGAGATCACTTTGGCGGCGAGAGTATAGTGATCGCGGGAATCCTCGCCTAGGCCGAAATGGGAGGGGGGGACAAAGGGGCACGACTTTGTGCCTTTGTGCCGCTGCCCGTTGGCCCTTTTTGTCGGTCTGGATTGGCTAGTATTGCGCAAGTACAATAGTTATCCTAGTTTCTAAGGATATCCCATCGTTGGGGTTAACACGGTCCGTACCCCCCATCCTCGCGGCACAACATGGATCAGACCGATATTTGGCAACAATGTTTGGAATGCGCCGCATTGAGCGATGTGGGAATGCGGCGTGCCAATAACCAGGACTCGATGGCCGTGGCGCTGGCCGGCAGCCAGGAGGCGTTTGTCCGCCGCGGGCACCTGTTCATGGTGGCCGACGGCATGGGAGCCCACGCCGCCGGCGAATTGGCCAGCAAGCTCGCCACCGACAGTGTGCCGCTGATTTACCAGAAGCTCCGCGAGCTGTCGCCGCCCGAGGCCCTCCGCAAGGCCGTGCAGGATGCCAACCAATTGATCAATCAGCGCGGCCAATCCAGCGAAGACTTCAAGGGCATGGGCACCACCTGCACCACGCTGGCGTTGCTGGCCGAGGGGGCCGTGGTGGCCCACGTCGGCGATAGCCGGGCCTACCGCTTGCGGGGCCGGCAATTCGAGCAATTGACCTTCGATCACAGCCTGGTCTGGGAGATCCGCGCGGCCGGGCAGATGCCCAGCGACCAGATTCCGCTCTACGTGCCCAAGAATATCATCACCCGCTCGCTCGGCCCCAATCCGGCGGTGCAGATCGATCTCGAAGGTCCCTTTCCGCTGCAAGTGGGCGACACCTTCCTGGTTTGTTGCGACGGGCTCACCGGACCGGTCGAAGATAAAGAGATCGGCACGATTCTGGCCTGCCTGCCGCCGCAACAGGCGGCCCAGGCGCTGGTGGATCTGGGGAACCTGCGGGGCGGCCCAGACAACATTACCGTGATCATCGCCCGCGTCAAAGGTCCGCAAACGGCGTGCGGCGGCAGTCCTGCGGCCGCCGCGTCGGGCACTTCCACCGCAGTCGTGCATCCTCTGATTTGGACCCTGCTGGGCGTTTTCGTGGTGGGCGGCCTGATGATGATGGCCATGCGTCAATGGGTGGCGGCCGGGGCCTGTCTGGTGGGGACGCTCTGCGCCGGGGCTGCGGCGATGGTGCAGTGGTTTTCGGGTGGGCGGGCGGAGACCGCGGCTCCCACCGGTCCGCTGGGGCGGGGTCCGTACACGCACTGCGATTGCACCCCCGACATGGAATTCACCGAGCGTCTGGCTGGCATCGTGCAGGAGCTTCGCGGCGCGGCGGTGGGGGGCGATCGGGTCGTCGATTGGCCGCAATTCAACGACCTGGAAACGCGGGCCAAGAACGCCAAGAATAGCGGCGATCTTTCTCAGGCCATTTTCTATTACTGCACGGCAATCAGCTTCATGACCCGCGAGCTGCGAAAACGGAAGGGCGCACAGTAGGGCAATGGGCGGCCGCGAAGCACCGGTCAAACCGGCCATTATCCTGATCCTCGACGACGATGCCGCGCGTATTCAGGCAATGACGACGCGAGTGTCCAATCGATTGCCGGGGTGCCCGGTCGTCGTGTTTGACCACGCACCGGACATGGTCGAATAGCTTAGCGGCCGTCCAACAATTACTCCCCGCTCCCCTCGTGGGCGCGGGGCCGGGGAGAATCGCCGCCGTGGACTTGCTCTTGATGCTTCGCGTCGCCGTAGGCGCCTTGCGCAAACACAAAATGCGCGCCGGACTGACCGTCCTCGGCATCGTCATCGGCATCGCCGCCGTCACCGCGATGGTCTCCATCGGCCAGAGCGCCAGCGATCTGGTGCAGGGGCAACTGCAAAGCCTGGGCACCAACGCCATCTTCGCCTTTCCCAGCAGCCGCCGCACGCAAGGCGTGCAGCAAGGTCACGGCGCCGTCCCCTCCATGACCGGCGCCGACTGCGACGCCATCATCCGCGACTGCCACAACGTGCTCTCCGCCTCGCCCGTCGTGCACACCACCGTCCAGCTCATCTATGGCAACTCCAATTGGAATCCCCGCGAAGTGGTCGGCGTGGGTCCGGGCTACTTGACCGTCGGCAATTGGCAACTCCGCCGCGGCGCGTTCTTCAGCGATCGCGACATTACCGCCGCGGCCAAGACCTGCGTGCTCGGCCAGACCATCGTCGAGAAGCTCTTCCAGACCGCCGATCCCTTGGGAAAGACCATCCGCATCAATCGCATCCCCTTCCAGATCATCGGCGTCTTGGCGGCCAAGGGGGCCAACGTGCTCCTCGGCGGCGATCAGGACAACATCGTCGTCGTGCCCTACACCACGGTGCGCAAACGCCTGCAGGGCTCCAGCTTCACCCACGTCGACTACATCATCGTCTCCGCCCGCTCCGCGGCCCAGATCGCGGACGCCGAGGATGAAGTCAAACAATTGCTCTGCGAACGCCACCGTATCCACCCCGGCGATCCGCCCGACTTCGGCGTCGAGAACATGACCGAGGCCGCCGACATGCTGGGAACCATCACCACCGTGATGACGCTGTTGTTGGCCTCGATCGCCGGCATCTCGCTGGTCGTCGGCGGCGTGGGCGTGATGAACATCATGCTGGTTTCCGTCACCGAGCGGACCCGCGAGATCGGCATCCGCCTGGCCGTGGGCGCCCGCGCCCGCGACATCCTCCGCCAGTTCCTCGTCGAGGCGGTGCTCCTGTCGAGCATCGGCGGCGTCATCGGCGTGCTCTTGGGCGTGGCGGCCTCGCTCCTCATCACCAACATCCTCAGCAGCCTCACCGGCAACATCCATTGGCCCGCGGTCGTCTCGCTGCGGGCCGCGCTGGTGGCGATGCTCTTTGCCGGCGGCATCGGCGTCCTATTCGGTTATTACCCCGCGCGTCGCGCCAGCCGGCTCGATCCCATCGAGGCCCTCCGCTACGAATGATGATAAAGCGATAAAGGGTGATAAAGGGGCAGGTGATAAAGTGATAAAGGGGACAGTCGCATATATTGAAGAAGATGGGATGTTGTGGTAGTTTCACGGTCATGCCACGAACCGCAAGAGTCGCACCCGGGGGGATGTTGTTTCATGTGCTCAATCGCGGCGTCGGGCGAATGCAGATTTTTCGGACCGAGGAGGATTACGACGCCTTCCAACGCGTGATCGAAGAAACGCTGCGCGTCGCGCCGATCCGCGTCTGTGCCTATTGCTGGATGCCGAACCACTGGCACTTTGTCTTGTGGCCCGAACGCGACGGCGACCTCTCGACGTTCATGCAACGGATGGCCAACATGCATACCCAGCGCTGGCAACGGGCAAAGCTCCGCGTGGGCTATGGGCACCTGTATCAGGGCCGGTTCAAGTCGTTTCCCATTGAGAACGACGAGCATTTCTACTATGTGGCGCGGTACGTCGAGCGGAATGCCTTACGGGCCGCGCTTGTTCCGCGCGCGGAGGATTGGAAATGGGGAAGTTTGCAGCAGCGTGCGTGGGGGGCACGCAGCCCGTTACTGGGCGAGTGGCCATTGCCCGAACCGTCCGACTGGATCGAGCAAGTCAACATGCCGCAGACGGAAGCAGAATTGGAGTCCGTCCGCCGATGCGTTCGTCGTGGGAGTCTTTATGGCGACGTCGCCTGGGCCGAACAAGCAGCCGAGCAACTTGGCTTGCAATCCACGCTACGTCGCCGTGGTCGCCCACACAAAAGCCATCCATAAGCCTCCCTCGCTATGTATGCTACTCAGTATATGCGACTGCCCTCTTTATCTGAACCGCCTGTGCTATACATGCTACCCATTATATGCGCCTGTCCCCTTTATCTCCTTATGGCGACGTCGCCTGGGCCGAACAAGCAGCCGAGCAACTTGGCTTGCAATCCACGCTGCGTCGCCGTGGTCGCCCACACAAAAGCCATCTATAAACCTCCCTCGCTATGCATGCTACTCAGTATATGCGACTGCCCTCTTTATCTGAACCGCCTGTGCTATACATGCTACCCATTATATGCGCCTGTCCCCTTTATCCCTTTATCTACTTCTGAACCGCCTGTGCTATACATGCTACCCATTATATGCGCCTGTCCCCTTTATCTACTTCTGAACCGCCTGTGCTATACATGCTACCCATTATATGCGCCTGTCCCCTTTATCTCCTTCCTTTGTTCCTCTTGGGCCTTCTTTATTAACGTTCCAGTACTCGCAGCAAATATATTCGACCTTCGTACGGGAACGACGTGCGGTCCGTCGTGATCCCCGATAGCCGACGAAACTAAAATCGAACTCACGATTGAAGGGCGACTTAAAAATGGGCGTCACTTACGAAATACGACGACGTGGCCCTTCGTCGCGGCCGGCGCGATCCGCGATCCGGAGCTTTCTCCTGCTCGCGGCCGCGCTCGGAATCGCAGCGGTCACGGGCAGCGCCGCGTTGTCGCGGCAGCCGGGAGCGGGTAACGTGAAAGCCCGTTTGTCACGAGAAGGGCGGGCGGGCGCGAGCGCGCAATCGAAATTGACGTGGGACTCATCAAAGGTCGCCGGGGTCGACAGGGAGTGGCACGCTCTGGATGACTCTT
>Ga0302320_10000920_pt1 | contig 70219 bp, 54 predicted proteins | sample Bog_T0_3_FD_202130 | JGI IMG/M metagenome (GOLD analysis project Ga0302320, IMG submission 202130) | Peat permafrost microbial communities from Stordalen Mire near Abisko, Sweden - Bog_T0_3 | ecosystem: Environmental > Terrestrial > Soil > Wetlands > Peat | place: Sweden: Abisko, Stordalen Mire... | reverse complement strand
TACCAGCATGAAAGCTGCGGCTGGTGCATTCCCTGCCGCGAGGGCACGGACTGGCTGAAGAAATCGCTGACGCGGTTTCATGCGGGATTTGGGACGGCCAAGGACATCGACAACATTCAGTATCTGGCCGAGAACATGCTGGGTCGCACGTTCTGCCCACTGGGCGACGCGGCGGCCATGCCGATCTTGGGATTTGTGAAGAAGTTCCGCAAGGAGTTCGAGGAGCATTTGAACGGGGTTCCGTGCCCGTTCGCAAAGCATGTTGAGTTGGCGGTGGTGTAGGGGCATAGGATTACCTTTCAACACCATCTCGGATTCGGAGAAACTATGGACGAGAATGCATCAATGATGAACGCGCTACAGATCAATGAGCGTGCACGCGAGTTTGTCGGGTACAACATTCGAGGAATCTGCTACCAGTTACAGGACGGTAGTAGATATTGGACAGTAAATGTCAGTTTTTTCGATTCAGACCGGGTTAGCCAAGCTTGGCTCGTTTCTGGCGATGGCTTCCGAAGCATTGGACCTGCCCGCCAGGTGCTTACCCCACCCCTTACGCGCGAAATCATGTTAGGTGAACCCGTCCCGGAAATCGATTCTCTGCTGAAGCAGTCGGTACTTGATGCTATTCAAAAGTGGGAAAACGAACCTGCTTGCTGTGCGCTGTAATGAAATGGCTATAGTGTAGGTCGGAGCTCAATCTGTGAAGGTAAGGCAACTCAGGAACGGTGCTGCGTTTGGGTTGATGTTAGGGCTGTTCGTCGGATGTTGCCTCTGGGGTTGCGCTAGTTGGCGGAAATTCGAAGCCAAAGAGGATAATCAATTGAATGAGCGTCGCGCCCAAGACATTAAAGTCGTCATTGGCTCACGCCTTGGATCCCCTGAAATGCGCAACCTGCTAGCGTCAGATTTTCTGGAAAGGATTACCAACGCAAAAGAATGTCGTTGGTCAGGCGACCCAACTTGGGGTGGTGAATCGAAGAACCCAAATTGGTTTAGCTCAATAAAAGGCTCGAACGGCTTCCTCGTCACCTGTGAAACCACCGTTGAGGACGAGGATGGACATGAGGACAAGCTGGTTTTCAAGTGGGACGTGTCAGACAGTCGCGGTGTAGTTGGCTTTCGGTGGGGGTATTCCGCTATGCAGGAGGACCAATGAGCGGAGACCGAGGATTTTTCCTCAAACTAGCTGACCGGTGACCCAAGTCTCGATTCTGAGACATGGGGATTGATGAAGCAGGCAGGATTTAGATGAAGCAACGATTCCTGGTGGTTGACGAATACGGATTGGAGGAGACCATGTCTGTGCAGTCTTTTGAGGTGACGGATATTAAGTGCATTGATGATTCTAGCGGCGATCAGGACTTAATTTTCATCGGGTCGAACAAGATGGTGACCATCGTTTTGGAACGAGGACGTAAAGATCACGACAAAGAGATTTGCGAGTTGCAGCGTACGCTTTGGAATGCCGGTCATCCCCCCTTCACGATGTTCATACAAGATATGAAAGGGTGACCAGCTTATAGTGACGGGAGCCCAGGCGGGTGGCCCAGGTCGCGATTCTGAGACCTGGGGGTTACAGAAGAGAAGAGCAAACGCAACTCCTTCGACTCGTTGCGCTCGCTTAGGATGACAGATTTTTTGGGATGACAGAATTATGCTTGGGCCGTTTCAAGGGTGAAAGATGAAATACCGGGAGTTCACGCGCGATTTGCAGGACGAGGGATGGTGGCTTAAAAGCCAGGAGGGAAGTCATCAACGGTGGGTTCATTCCACGAAACCGGGTAAAGTAACGGTAGCGGGCCATCCGAACGATGAAATTCCCATCGGCATGTTGAAAGCGATGAAGAAACAAGCGGAGTTGAAATGAAAACAGAGTTTCTGGTCGTTTTTGAAGTTGGAAAAGCGAGTTTCGGGGCATTTGCGCCGGATATTCCCGGATGCTTTGCCGTCGGGCCAACGCTGGACGAAACCAGGCGACGTTATCTGGAGGCGGTCGAAGCCCATCTAAAGTGGATGGCGAGCGATCACGATCCAATTCCTCAGCCCGTAACCACCATCTACGATTTTGCGCGAGAATCGGGCGAAGAAGCCTCCAGCTATTACGTTGAGTGGCTTCCGATTTCAATGCCCGTTGAAATGCGCCTTGCAATTTCCGCTTAAGGACACGAATGGCAGACGTAAATTTCATAGTCGATGGAAAGAAATTGACGGCCCCCGCCGGGACGCTGCTGATCGAGGCCTGCCGCAAGGCGGGCATCGAGATTCCGGCGTTCTGTTATTACCCAGGATTGAGCCTGCAGGCTGCCTGCCGCATGTGCGTGGTGCGCCAGGAAAAAGTGCCCAAGCTGCAAACCGCCTGCACCACCACCGTGGCCGAGGGACAGGTGTTCATCACCGAGTCGGAGGAGATTGCGCAGGCGCGCAAGTCGACCATCGAGCTGCTGCTGGGCAACCACCCGCTGGACTGCCCCGTCTGCGACGCCGGCGGCGAGTGCGAATTGCAGGACATGACCTTCAAGTACGGCGCCGGCGAGAGCCTTTACGCCGAGGCCAAGCAGCATCGCGAAGAGCAGCAGTGGTCTCCGGCCGTCTACTATGACCGTCCCCGCTGCATCCTGTGCTACCGCTGCATCCGCATGTGCGGCGAGGGCATGGACGTGTGGGCGCTGGGAGTGCAGAACCGCGGCGTCAGCTCGGTGATTGCGCCCAACAGCCTGAGCCCGGATGGAACAGAGGGCCAGTTGGACTGCGAGCAGTGCGGCATGTGCATCGACGTCTGCCCGGTGGGCGCATTGACCTCGGGCAGCTACCGCTACAAGACGCGGCCCTGGGAGATGAACCACGTGTCCACGGTCTGCACGCATTGCGCCGACGGCTGCAAGGTGACGCTGGGCGTGCGCCAGAGCAATGACGGCTCGGAGATTGTGCGCGCGGACAATCGCGACAAGAGCGGCATCAACGGCGATTTTCTGTGCGCCAAGGGGCGTTTCGGCTTCGATTTTGTGGAGAGCCCGGAGCGGTTGACCAAGCCCCTGGTGCGCAATGCCGAAGGCAAACTTGTTGAAGCCACCTGGGAGCACGCCTTGCGGCTGGCGGCGGGCAAGCTGAAGGAAGTGCGCGACGGCAAGGGTGGCGCGGCTATCGGCGTGGTGGGTTCCAATCACACCACCAACGAAGAGAATTACCTGCTGCAGAAGTTTGCCCGCACCGTGCTTCAGACCAACAACATCGACCACCAGCGCACGGCCGACGATGCGGCTTTTGCCCGCGCCCTGGCCGGCACGACGGGGAAGGCTGCCAGCTTGCGCGATACCGCCGCGGCGCCCGCGATTCTGCTCATCGGCGGCAATCCGACCGAAGAGCACCCGTTGCTGGCCTGGAATCTGCGCACCAATGTAAGGCTGAACCGCGCCCGGCTGTTCGTGGTCAGCGACAAGGCCATCAAGCTGGAGCGGCAGGCCCAGGCCACGCTGCGGCTGGCTGAGAACGGTTACGCGGCTTTGGCCGCCTACCTGGACGGCAGCGACGAAGTATTGAGCGACAGTGACTTCCGCGAAACGGTGCTGGCCGAAGAGTCGCTGCTGGTGGTTTTTGGGCCTGAGTTCAGCGGCGCACAGGTGACGGAACTGGTGGCCTGGGGACTGAAGCGGGGCAACGTGCGCTTCGCCTTCCTGGGCGGCCGCGCCAACTCCCGCGGAGCGGCGGACATGGGGCTGCTCCCCGGCTTGCTGCCCGGCTACGTGCCGGTCACGGCTCCCGGGGCATTTGCCGAGTACCCTGGGCTGCCCGCCACACCGGGCAAGACGCTGCCGGAGATTTTCGAAGCGGCGGCGAAGGGCGAGCTCGGAGCGCTGCTGGTGGTGGGCGCCAACCCAGTCCCCAAACTGAACGTGGACCCGGCCGCGCTGAAGAACACATTTGTCATCGTCGAGGACATTTTCCTGACCGAGACCGCGCGGTTGGCGGACGTGGTGTTCCCCGCGGCCAGCTTGTATGAAAAGACCGGGACGGTGACCAATACGTATGGCGACGTGCAACTGGCGAAGAAGGCGGCGGACCGCGCCGGGGTGAAAGCGGACTTCGAGATTCTTGTCCGGCTGGCCGGCGCCATGGGCGTGGACGTAAAGACGCTGGTGCCCTTCGGCTCGGGCGGCGTGACGGCCGACCTGGGCCAGTCCCGTGGGGCGCAGGCAGGCGAGGCGGACCGGCACGCGGTGTGGCTCCAGGCCAATAACCTGGAACCAAGGCTGAGCCCCTTCGATCCGCTGGCAGTGCTGGATGAAATAGCCCGTTTGGTGCCGGGCTATGCGCTGGACCGGGTCAATCTTCTGGGGGGCAACGATGTACCGTCGGAGCCGGGCTTTGTGCCGGTGGCGACGCTGGACGGGCGGGGCTTGATCGTTCCCGCGCACGATGGACTTTTTACCTCGGGAACGCTGGGAGAATACAGCCCCGCACTGAAGGAACTGGCACTGCATCAAGCGCATGAAGTGCCGGAAGCTGTGGCGAAGTAGCAGGGATGAGAGCAAGAGAGGCTGATTTCAAGTGACGATTTTGCAGTTTTTTCTGTGGAGCCTGCTCAAGGTGGTGGTGGTCACGGTGGTGATGCTGCTCGGCATCGCCTATACCGTGCTGCTGGAGCGCAAGCTGGTGGGCCGCATCCAGAACCGCTGGGGACCCAGCCGCGTGGGGCCGTTCGGCCTCTTGCAGCCGCTGGTCGATGGCGCCAAGTCGTTTTTGAAAGAGGATCTGATTCCCACCGCGGTCTACCGGCCGCTTTACCTGATTGCCCCCATCCTCTCGCTGGGCTGCACGCTGATTTTGATCGGCGTGGTGCCGTTCGGCGAGCCCGGCGTGGGACCGGGGCGCCTGGATCTGTTTGAAATTTCCGACGTGAACATCGGACTGCTCGTTGTCTTGGGCATTACTTCGATCGGCGTCTACGGCATTGCGCTGGCCGGATGGTCGTCGAACAACAAATACTCGCTGCTGGGTTCGCTGCGCTCTTCGGCGCAGTTAATCAGCTACGAGTTGGCCCTGGGCCTTTCGCTGGTGGGCGTGGTGATGCGCGCCGGCTCGCTGAATTTGAGAGTGATCGTCGAGCAGCAGGCCAGGTTGGGCATCGCCACCTGGAACATCTTCGGCGGACTGCAGTTTGTGGCTTTCTTCATCTACCTGACGGCGGCCTATGCGGAGACCAACCGCTCGCCCTTCGATCTGCCGGAGGCGGAGAGCGAGTTGACCGGCGGCTATCACACCGAGTACAGCTCGATGAAGTTCGCCATGTTCTTCATGGCCGAATACGGGAACATGATCAACGTGGGCTGCGTGGCCACGCTCTTGTTTCTGGGCGGCTGGACCAGTCCTTTCGGCGACCTGATTCCTCAGCCGCAGAACGTTTTCGTTCACGCACTGTTTCCCATCTTCTGGTTCGTGCTCAAGGTCTTCAGCTTCCTGTTTCTTTACGTCTGGGTGCGGGGAACACTGCCCCGCTTCCGCTATGACCAGTTGATGAACTTCGGCTGGCGGTGGCTGATGCCGCTGGCCATTCTGAACATTGTGGCGACGAGCATTTGGCTTGCGTATCGCTGATTTACAATCGGGAAGGTTTTCCTCGGGGCTCAACAGTCTGGTCCAGCTTCCTTCTCCCCAACCGGCCGGCGTGGTTTCGACCGGCTCTTGCCCGCAAGTGACGGAACGATGCACCTGATTCTGTTTATCGTGTTTGCCGGATTCTGCCTGGCTGGAGCGGTCAATCTGCTGCTCCAGAGCCATCCCATCAACAGCGCTCTTTCGCTGATTGTGGTGATGACCTCGCTGGCCGTGCTTTACCTGCTGCTGGGCGCCGAATTTCTGGCCGCGGCGCAGGTGATCGTGTACGCCGGCGCCATCATGGTGCTGTTCACGTTCGTGGTGATGCTCTTGAATGCTGGGCGCGAAGAGCGAACGCTGGGCAGCAGGGCGACGCGCGCGGTGGGCTTCCCCGCCGTGGTGGCCATCCTGGCGGTGATCGCCACCGTGATTCTTCACGCGCAGGGACTGGGCTCGGCCACTCTCGGCGAAGGGCTCACCAACGTAAGGGGCAGCACCAACATCGAAGAGCTGAGCGTGGTGCTGTTCACCAAACTGCTGCTGCCCTTCGAAGTCACTTCGGTGCTGATTCTCATCGCCATCCTGGGCGCGGTTGCGCTGGCTCGGCACGGCCACGGAGAGCGGGAAAGGACGGGAGGCAAATGAATTCTCTCTTCTCGCAGGAAGTTCCGCTGTCGTGGTACCTGCTGCTGAGCGCGGCTCTGTTTTCGCTGGGCATTGTGGGCTTTCTGCTCAAGCGCAACCTGATTACCGTTTTCATGTCCATTGAGCTGATGCTCAATGCCGTCAACCTTTCCTTTGTGACCTTCGCCCATCAATGGCACGAGGTGAAGGGGCAGATTTTCGTCTTCTTCGTGATGATGGTGGCCGCGGCGGAAGCTGCCGTCGGCCTGGCCATCATCATCGCCGTCTTCCGCGCCCGCGCAACCCTGGCCGTCGACCGCATCGACTTGATGAAACTATGAACGGATACCTCACTCATCTCTGGCTGATTCCGCTGCTGCCCTTCGCCGGGTTCCTGGTCAACGGAGTTCTCGGCCGCCGGTTGCCGAAGTGGTTGGTGACGGCGGTCGCACTGCTGGCTCCGCTGGCTGCATTTGGCTTGGTGGTATCCGCTGCATTGGGAACCTTTGTTTTCAATGTGACGAGGTGTGCGCCCTGCGGACCACCTGATTGGGGTTGGCATCATCCAGCCGTAACACTCCCCTACGTTGAGAACTTCGGCCAATGGATCAACGCCGGCGCACTGCACATCGACTTCAGCTTCGTTCTCGACCAGCTCTCGCTGGTGATGCTGCTGGTGGTCACGGGCGTAGGCTTCCTGATTCACGTCTACTCGGTCGGCTACATGAAGGGCGACGAGGGCTACGCGCGCTACTTCAGCTACCTGAATCTCTTCCTCTTCTTCATGACCGTCCTGGTGCTGGCCGGCAATGCCCTGGTCATGTTCGTAGGCTGGGAGGGCGTGGGCCTGGCGTCGTATCTTCTCATCGGCTTCTGGTACCAGAAGAAATCCGCCGCCGACGCGGGCAAGAAGGCTTTCATCGTCAACCGCATCGGCGATTTCGGTTTCCTCATCGGGATGTTTCTGCTGCTGGCCAACTTCGGCACGCTGACCTTCAGCGAGATCGCCACCAAGCTGGGTCAGGACCCCGGCTGGACGGGCGGCGTGGTCACCGTGATCGCGCTTTGCCTGATGCTGGGCGCGGCGGGAAAGAGCGCGCAGATTCCGCTCTACATCTGGCTGCCGGATGCCATGGAGGGCCCCACTCCGGTCTCCGCGCTCATCCACGCGGCGACCATGGTCACGGCCGGCGTTTACATGGTGGCCCGCAATCACGTTCTGTTCGATCACTCGCCCTTCGCGCTCAGCGTCGTAGCCATCGTGGGCGCGGCGACAGCGCTCTATGCGGCCACCATCGGGCTGGTGCAGAACGACATCAAGCGAGTGCTGGCCTACTCGACGATTTCGCAGCTCGGGTACATGTTCCTGGCCTGCGGCGTCGCGGCCTACTCGGCGGGCATCTTTCACCTGGTCACGCACGCCTTCTTCAAGGCGCTGCTGTTCCTGGCTGCGGGCTCGGTGATTCACGGCATGGGCGGCGAGCAGGACCTGCGCAAGATGGGCGGCCTGTGGAAGAAGCTGCCGGTCACCTTTGCCGTGACCACGGTGGGCGTTCTGGCCATCGCCGGATTTTTCCCGTTCGCCGGATTCTTCTCAAAAGACGCCATTCTCTACGCGGCCTTTCAGCAGGGCACGAACGGCAAGATCTTGTGGTTCGTTGGCCTGCTGACGGCTCTGTTGACGTCGTTCTACATGTTCCGCCTCTGGTATCTGGCCTTCCTGGGCAAGTCCCGCAGTCCCGAAGTCCATCCGCATGAGAGCCCCTGGTCGATGCGCGGCCCGCTGGTGATTCTGGCCCTGCTTTCGATCTGCGGCGGCTGGATCGGCATGGAGCGTTTCGGCAGCTTCCTGGCGCCTTCCGTGGGTGCGCGAGCCACCGAAGGAGGCAGCGCGCAGTTGGAGCTGACGCTGAGCGTGGTCGCCGTGGGCGTGGCGCTGCTGGGCTGGCTGCTGGCTCATCTTTTCTACCGCGAAAAGTCCACGCTGCCGGCGACCGTCTCGACGGCGCTCTCCGGGCCGTACAAGCTGCTGACCAACAAGTACTACGTGGACGAGATTTATGGGGCCACGGTGGTCAAACCGCTGCTGGGGGTCTCGAAGTATTTTCTGGAGTGGGTGGTGGACGTCGCGGTGCTGGGCGGAATCGCCTGGCTGCTGGGCGGCGTAGCCTTGCTGGCGGGCGCGATTCTGCAGCGCTGGCAATCGGGCAATCTGCGCTCCTATGCGGCGTGGCTGGCCGCGGGAGCCGCAGCTGTGCTCCTGTTTTTGCTGGTTCCGTGGCCAACGGTGCTGGCCAGTCTTTCAGCAATTCACTTCGGCGTGGCGGGGCATTAGAGAATGAACGCGATCAACGAGTCGATTCTCACCTTGATTCTTCTGGTTCCGCTGGCCGGAGCGGTGCTGGTGGCCCTGGTCCCGGACCGCGCCAAGCTGCCCAACTGGATTGCCCTGCTGACGGCGCTGGCCACCTTTGGCCTGACGCTGCATTTGCCCACGCACTTCGCGGCGGGAACGGACGGCTTCCAGTTTGTGGCCAACATTCCGTGGATCGAAAGCCCCGCCATCTTCTACCACGTCGGCGTGGACGGGCTGAGCATGTGGCTGGTGGTGCTGGCCGGACTGCTGGCGCCGGTTGGGGTGGTGGCCAGTTGGAATGCCGTGAAGGAGCGCCGCAAGGTCTTCTATTCGCTCTTTCTGGTGCAGCAGACCGCCATGTTCGGCGTCTTCATCTCGCTGGACCTGATGCTCTACTACGGCTTCTGGGAGCTGTCGCTGGTCCCCATGGCCATCCTGATCGCCATGTACGGGCGCAAGGACGGACCCAAGGCCGCGCTCAAGTTCTTCCTGTTCACCTTCATTCCCTCGGCTCCGCTACTGGTGGCGATTCTGTGGCTCTACGCGAGGACCGGCACGTTTGACTTCACCACGCTGCAGTTATGGATTGCGAGCGGGGCAATTCCCGCCGGGCCGCTGTTCTGGGTGGCGCTGGCATTCCTCTTTGCCTTCGCCGTCAAGGTTCCGGTCTTCCCGCTGCACGGCTGGCTTGCCGATACCTTCAGCGAAGCGCCCGTCGCGCTGGCCATGGTGGTGGCCGGAAAGCTGGGGCTTTACTCCATGCTGCGCTTCCACATCGGACTGTTTCCGGCGCAGGCGCGAACTGTTGCTCCGGTGCTGATTGGACTCGCGGTCATCGGCATCCTCTATGGAGCCTGCCTGGCCCTGGTGCAACGGGATTTCTGGCGTCTGATCGCCTTTGCCGCCGTGAGCCATTTGAGCCTGATCACCCTGGCCATTTACGGGCTGACATTCACGGGCTGGGACGGCGCGGTTTACCAGATTCTGTCGCACGGAGTGGTCGATGCGGCGCTCTTCCTGCTGCTGGGCGTGTTGTGCGACCGCTACTCGACCAGCCAGATCGGCGACTACGGAGGCCTTGCCACGAAATTGCCGCGCACCGCGACGTTCTTCGTGATCGCTACCCTGACCATGATCGGCTTGCCCATGCTGAGCGGCTTTGTGGGCGAGTTCATGATTCTATCGAGCACCTTCATCGGTGTCAGCAAGGGCTGGGCGATTGCCGCCGCGGTGGGCGTGATTCTGGGCGCAGGGTACATGCTGTGGCTGGTGCAGCGGCTGTTTTACGGACCGGAGAGCGCATTGGCAACGTCCAAACCGCCGCAGGATTTGCGCCTGGGCCAGCTGGCGATTCTGTGTCCTCTGGCCGTGCTCATGCTGGTCATGGGACTGGCGCCGACGCTGTGGATGCCGGCCATCGAACAGGGCGTGCATCCTCCCCAGTTGAGAGCATTGCCGCAAGCACCTAAGCATGTTCTGCTTCTGCAGTCGTCGAATTCGTTCCTTGGGGAGGCCCAGCGGTGAATCCAGTGCCTGACATCTTCCGCATCCTTCCCGAGGTGATTCTGACGCTGACCGGCGTGGCCGTGATGCTGATTGACGCCTCGCTGCCGCCCGGAACCGCACGGCGTCCGCTGGGCTGGGTGGCTGCTATCGGAACCACGCTCGCCTTGTGGGCCAGCCTGTGGCAGTTTTCGCTGCCCGAAGGCATGGGGTTCTATAACACCGTCGAGACCAGCGCCTTCACCGTCTTCTTTCACGTGCTGATCTGCGGCATCGTGCTGGTGGCGCTGCTGCTTTCGCTCGACACTCTGCCCGAGGACAGCCATCACCAGGGCGAGTACTATGCGCTGGTGACGTTCGGCGCGGTGGGCATGTGCCTGTTGACGGGCGCTGTCGAACTGTTGGTGGTTTTCATCGCCCTCGAAATCTCATCGATCTCCACCTACATTCTGGCCGGCTACCGCAAAGAGACGGGCAAGGGGCCGGAAGCCGCCATCAAGTATTTTCTGCTCGGCTCCTTTGCTACCGCCTTCCTGCTGTACGGCGTGGCCATGGTCTTCGGGGCCACCGGCACCACGCAAATCTACGAGATTGCGCGTCTGGTTCCCTTGGCGCAGAACCACTCGCTGATCCTGCTTTCGCTGGGGTTAATGCTGGTGGGCATTCTGTTCAAGGTCTCCGCCGCTCCGTTCCACGTGTGGACGCCGGACGTGTATGAAGGCGCGCCCTCGCCGGTGGTGGCGCTGATGTCCACCGCGCCCAAGGCCGCGGCTTTCGCACTGCTGCTGCGGGTCATCTACGAGATGTTCCCCACGCTGCGCTCGGTCTGGTCGCCGCTCTTGTGGGTGGTGGCGGTGCTCTCGATGACCGTGGGCAACCTGGCCGCACTGCGCCAGCAAAATGTGAAGCGCATGATGGCCTACTCCTCGATTGCCCATGCCGGCTATCTGCTGGCGGCTTTCGCCGGTTTGGGGTCGACGGGCATTTCAGCCGCATGCTTCTACACGGCAGCCTACGCGGCGATGAACGTAGGCATCTTCGCGGTGATTACGCTGGCCAGCGGCTACGACGAGGAGTTTCCGCTGATCGAGGACTTCCGCGGGCTCGTCTATCGCTCGCCCATGGTGGGCGGACTGCTGCTCTTCTTCCTGGTGTCGCTGGTGGGAATCCCCTTCACCGGAGGGTTTTTCGGCAAGTTCTATTCCTTTTCGGCGGCGGTCGGCGGCGGAGCGATCTGGCTGGCGATCATCGGCCTTTTGAACTCCGGCCTGGCCGCGGCCTACTATCTTCGCCTGGCCCTGGCAGCCGCAAGCCGTCCGGACAACCAGAAGTCCGCCGCCCCTACGCCGCAAGTGGGCATTGCGGTCGGCGCAGCCTTGTTGCTGGCCGTTGCCGCCACGCTGGTTCTGGGCATTGTGCCCGGCGCCACGCTTCATGCGGCCGAGCAAAGCGCGCATACGCTGCAAGCGCCGCAGGCGGAAACGGCGGCGCCCGCGACGGCCGCAGCGCCCGTTGATCCGCATCCGCTGCCCTAGCGCGGGCTTGCGGTCAGGCTTGCTTGAGCAGGCTCCTGTAGAGCGCGGTGGTCAGGCCGAGGACGCGCTGGTTCACAAAGTGCTCGATAACCCAGGCCCGGGCGGCCTGGCCCATGCGGAGACGGCGGCCAGGGTCGCTGAGCAGCGTGAGCACCGCCTCGGAGATGGCTGCCGGGTAGCCGGGTGGGATGAGCAGACCCGTGACCTCCGGCAAGACGGCGTCGCGTGAGCCGGTCGAGAGGGTGGTCACCACGGGAACCCCGCAGGCCGCCGCCTCCAGAACCACGTTGGGAAACCCTTCCCGCCAGGTGGGCAGAACCATCACATCCATGGCCCGATAGTACAGCGCGGTGTCGGCAACGAAGCCCGCGAGGTGAATCCGCGGATGGCTCTCGATCCGCGTCCGCAGAGCGCGGCCCAGCGCATCTTCAGAGGCATCGAACCAGCCCACGAGCAGCAGGCGCGCATCGGGAGCCGAGTTCACGATCTGGTCGAATGCCTGGATCAGCTCGGGCAGGCCTTTGTCGCGGGTGAGGCGGCCCACAAAGCCCACCACCTGCGCTTCAAGCGGGATTCCCAGCTGCTGGCGCACATTGCTCGGGCCGGGCGCGAATCGCTCCACATCGACGCCGTTGCTGCTGCCCTCTCCCAGCAGATGCAGCTTGCTGGCCGGCGCAATCCTCAGGGCGAGAGCTTCGGTGCGCAGGCTTTCGCTGTTGCAAAGAACCAAGTGAGCGGAAGCGGCGGCGATTCTCTCCGTAGCCAGCAGAATTTGCCGCTTGAGCCCGGTGGAGGTTTCGAGTTTGAGGCCGCGCAAGAGGTAGACGCGGGCCGGAACGCCGGCCAGCCGGGCGGCAATACAGCCCAGCAGACCCGCCTTGGGGGTGCTGAACTCAGTCAGTTGGGGTTTGAGCCGGCGCAACAGCCGCCATAGCCTGATCAGCGACAAAAGGTCGGCAAGCGGAGCGATCTCGCGCCGCATGGGGATGGCAACCGAATCCACGCCCTCGCCGTCCGCCGTCCGAAACAGCAATTCACCCGGGCCCGCCACCAGGGTGACGCGAAAACCGGCCTCCCGCAGAGCGCGCAGCCGTCCGGTGAGCACCAGGCAGGTTTGCGGGCTGGTGATTCCCACCACCAGGCGCGGCAGTTCCTGGGGGACGACTGAGTCCTGGACGGATTGCACGCCATCGAAGGCCAGACTGGGCACCCTGGGCTCCTTGAAAATTTGTTTGAAATATCTGATGAAGACGTTACCATTCCGGCAGAGCACCACAAGAGCATTTGTTTCTTGAAGAAGCCGGGGGGTATCTGGCTTATACTCACCCTTCGCTCGGGAGGTCCATGAATCGGCGGCCCAGGGTTCTTTTGCTGATTCCGCATCGAGGCGGCGGCGGCGCGGAGCAGGTGATGGCTCTAGTGGCGCGGGGACTCTCCAACGAAAAATACGAGCTGCACCTGGGAGTGATGACGCAGGCGCACGAGGGCGCAGAAGAGCTCCCTGGCTGGGTCACGGTCCACGCGCTCGACGCGCCCAGGGTGCGGGCAGCGGCATTCCGGCTGCTCGGCCTGGTGCGAGGGCTCAAGCCGGACCTGATCCTCTCCGGGATGTTTCACCTCAACTTCCTGGTGCTGCTGCTCGGTCCGCTGTTTCCGCGGGGAACCCGGGTGCTGGTACGCCAGAACGGCACGGTTTCGGCCGGCCTGGCCGCAGCTTCCCTGCCCTGGACTACCGGGCTGCTTTACCGGCTACTCTACCGCCATGCGGATGGGGTCATCTGCCAGACACCGGCCATGGCTGCGGATATTGCAAGACAATTCGGCCTGCCCGAGGGTCGGCTGGCGGTACTGCCAAACCCGGTCGACGTGGACAAAATTCGCGACTCGATCGGGAAAAACCCGGTTCCGTGGACGGGGCCCGGTCCGCATCTGCTGGCCGTGGGGAGACTCTCGCGGGAAAAGGGCTTCGACCTGCTGCTGCGGGCGTTGGCCTTGGTCCGGACCCGGTTTCCGAGCGCGGAGCTGCTGATTGCCGGCGTGGGCGCGGAGGAGTCGGCGCTCAAGAAGCAGTGCCGCGAACTAGGACTCGACTGCGCGGTGCGTTTTGCCGGTCACGTTCCATGCCCCTGGTCGTGCTTCGCGGACGCCACGCTGTTTGTGCTTCCGTCTCGCCAAGAGGGGCTACCCAACGCCCTGCTGGAGGCTGCCGCCGCGGGACTCCCGATGGTGGCGCTGCCAGCTTCCGAGGGCGTGGTCGAGTTGCTGCGTGGGCGGCCGGGCGTGTGGCTCGCCTCCGCAGTCTCGGCGGAAGCCCTTGCCGGTTCCCTGCTGGCCGCTCTTGAAGCCCTGCGGCCCGGTGAGCGGTTTGCCCATTCCTTTGTGGATGAATTCCGGATCGACCGCGCTCTCCAGGCTTACGAATCTCTGATCGACGCGACGCTGCAAAAGGCCATTCCGGAGAAACAGCGGTGAAACCCATCGCCCTGGTGATTCCCGGCCTGGACCGCATGGGCGGCGCGGAGCGGCAGACGATGCTGCTGGCCAAAGGCCTGGCGCGGCGCGGCTGGCGGGTGAACGTGATCGCACTCTCGGGCACGGGAGGCGATGCGGCGACCGAGTTGACCGCCGCGGGGGTGGGCTTCCTGAGCCTGCGGATGCGCAAGGGGCTGGCCGATCCGCGCGGCTGGCTGCGCTTCCGCCGCTGGGTGCGGCGGGAGAAGCCGGAGGTGGTCCACGCTCACCTGCCCCATGCGGCCTGGATGGCGCGCTGGTCGCGGCTCGGCGCGCCGGTTCGGGTTCTGGTGGATACACTGCACAGCTCCTCGACAGGCGCTCTCGGACGCCATCTGGGGTATCGGCTGAGCGGCTGGCTGCCGGACGCGGTTTCAGCCGTGAGCCGCGCCGTGGCCGAGGCGCACGTCGCCGCCGGCATGGTGGGCCGCGAGAAGGTCACCGTGCTTCCGAACGGCGTCGATGTGGAGGCGTGGCGGCCTGATCCGGCGGTCCGCGCCGCGGTGAGGCAGGAGTTCGGGCTGCAAGATGAGTTTCTATGGTTTGCCGTAGGTCGTCTGGAGCCTGTGAAAGACTATCCCGCTCTCTTCCGGGCCATGGCGAGGGTTCGGGAGCCTGCCCGCCTGGTCATCGCCGGCACGGGGCCGCTTGAAGGCGAGCTGCGCAGGCTGACCTCGGAACTCGGCTTGGAATCGCGCGTCCGGTTCCTGGGTTTCGAGCCGAACGTGCGCCGCTGGATGCAGGCCGCGGATGGATTCGTTCTCTCGTCCCGCTGGGAAGGACTACCGATGGGGCTGCTGGAGGCCGGCTCTTGCGCTTTGCCGGCCGTGGCCACCGATGTCCCAGGAACGCGCGAAGTCATCGTCGATGGACGGACCGGCTCGCTGGCCGCGGCAGGCAGCGCAACGGCGATCGAAGGCGCCATGACCAGGATGATGCGGAGTTCCCCCGAGGAGCGCAAGGCAATGGGAGAGCGCGCCCGGCAGCGGGTCATCGAGCAATTCAGCCTGGAGGCGGTGCTGGACCGCTGGGAAGAGCTTTACTTTGGCCTGCTGGCCCGCAATCCGCGGCCCAGGCATTGGAGTGGCGAGGGCTAAACTGGCCAACAAGCTCAGTTGGCCGACGCCCGGTGGGTGCGATACGCACGTCTCTTCCTGGCTCGCGAGGCGCGGGCTCGCAAGAAGGTCCAGGCCGCGTAGAGCCGTTCACCGAGGCCCAGGGCGGCGGGTGAAAGCTCGGCCACAACCCGGTCCACGGAAGTGAACTGCGCAGCATGCTGGCGCAGGAAGGCGCGCAGCCGATCGACATCGGACGCGTGGGCCGAGTTGCTATGCATGCAGATGGTCCAAAGTCCCCTGGGTTGCTCCACCGGCCCCCAGAGTTGTTGCGGAATCCAGGTCATGCCTCCGCGGATGAATGGCGCGCGGGCAAAACCGTCGGACAGCAGGCGAACGCCCTCCTTGCGCAGGGCATTGAGAGTCGCGTTGTCGAAGCCGTGGCGCGGGGCGACCCAGATTTTGGGATTGAGACCATGGTCGCGCAAGATGTCCAGCCCGGTGCGAATCCATCGCCGCTGGGTCTCCTCGGCGATGCCGGCAAACTCGGTCATGTGGTGCAGCGGCAACAGTCCCCCGCTCCTGCTATTGCACAGATGGTGATAGCCATGGAGGGCGATGGCAGCCCCAGCGGCCTCCAGTTGGCGCATTTTGGCCCAGAAGTCCGGGTCGGGCGGCGAAAGCTCCAGCTTGCTGTCCTGATTGTCGGGAATCACGGCAAGAATCGGCTGGAGACGGAACTCCTCGATCAAGGGCAGAAATCGCTCCCACCGGGCCCGCGCGATGGTAGGGCAAAGATCGTCAAAGCGCAGAAGATACTGCGCCGGTCTGGGCATCATGCTGGCGCTCCCCTTGTCTCATCATTCCTGCTCGACAATGCGTACCCCGCTTCCATTCCTTTTTACGCTTTATATCTTATCCCGCGCATCGCCGGGAAGAACTTTCCAAGCCCAATACCAAAGGAAGACGAATGTGCTGACGGTCCACAGCGAGGTAGCGAGGGCGATACCCGCCACCCCGAACCAGCGCATGAGGATGAGATTCAAGACAATGTCCAGCGCCAGATTGAGGACGCCGCAATAGAAAATGAGGTCGGTGCGTCGCATGGCAACCAGAAACCGGTAAAAGACCCGGCTGGAGACAAAGAACGGGATTTGCAGCGCGTACATGGCCAGCACCGGGGTGACCAGCGTGGTGTCGCGGGGCCCAAAGGCGCCATGCTGGAAGGTGAGCCGGATGAGCAGGCGCGAACCGGCCACCAAGACCAGGGCGATGGGCGCGGAAACGAGCGCGGTGAGGCGCACCCAGGTTTTGAGCGTGTGCCGGCATCCGGACCAGTCCCGGTGGGCGATCATGCGCGAGAAGTGGGGCGCCACGGCCGAGGAAATGGCCCCGGCCAGGAGCGTAATCACCACGCTGACAAAGCGGTTGGCATAAGCCAGCGCGGAGACGCTTCCGGCCGGCAGCATGGCGGCCATGGACTGATCTACGAGCAGGCCGCCGGAAGCCACGACGCCGCTGAGCAGCACCGGGCCGTACTGGCGCGCCACTTCGCGGGTGGCCTCGGTGGTTCCGTGCCACAGCAGGCGCAGGCGGTAACCGTGCGCCTCCATCATCCACGCCACCATGGCGGCATGAACCAGGGCGCCGGCCAGGGTTGAGTAGACCATGGCCCAGATCCCCACCCGGCCGCTCAAGAGCAGCGCGCCCAGGATAACAAAGGCCGGCGTGGCGATGGGTGCGAGCGCCGGCAGGGCGAAGCGGTCAAAGGTGTTCAGGACGGCGGTGCAGTTGGTGGCGATGCCGGTGATGAGCACCAGGGGCAGCAAGGCGTAGAAGAGCCGCTCCGACAGTTCCAGCTTGGCCGGGCCGAAATTCGAGGCAATCAGAGGAAAGAAACCGCGCGCCGTCAGGGCCATCAAAACGGTGGCGGCGGCCAGCAGCAGGCAGACCCAGAGCATGGCGCTGGAGAGCAGTTGCTGGGCGCGATCGTGGCCTTCCTGCTCCCGCACGCGGACGAGGGTGGGCACCAGCGCCTGGTTCATCGATTCCGAAATCAGGTTGATGAGCAGGTTGGGGATCAGGTAAGCGGCCAGGAAGGCGTCCATGACGTCGGAGCGGCCGTAGACCCCGGCGACGGCAAACTCCTTGAAGGTGGCGACGATCTTGACCAGAATCCCCGCCGCGGTGACCGACAGAGCGGCGCGGAAGATGCGGCCATTGACGCTTCGGCCTTTGAACCGCTGCGCGATTTGGGGGAGTGAAAACATGCGGGCGGGGTTCAGGGGAGCCATGCTCACACTACAGGGCCGGCGTCGGGAGCGGGCTGAGTTCGCCGTCCGCGTGGTGAGGGAAGCAGCGCGCAAGCTGCTCCGGTTCTTCCCTGGCCAGCCGTCCAGCCAGGGCAATGAGAGCCAGCAGCAGCCAGGTGGTTCTGCTTTCCTCGACGGTTGCAACCAGCGAGGCGATGGCCCATACCACCAGCGCCGTCGCCAGGGCCCAGGCCACCGGGCCCCGGGTTTGCGCCGCGGACCAGACAGCGGCGGCCACCACCGCGACGGCCAGAAACAGCGCGCAGAGCCCTCCGGTGACGGCGATGGAGAGAGCCGTATTGTGGGCCGTGTCGATGGGCGACAGTCCAGCCGCCGCGACAAAGGCGCCCGCCCCGGAGCCGAAGAACGGGGCGCGCACAAAGGCGTGCCATCCGGCGATCCAGATGTTCAGCCGCTGGTTGAGATCGCCGCCGTGAAGCTGCTCGGAGATGGTGGCCAGCCGCTCGATGGTGCCGCGAGGAACGATCAACCAGAGCAGAGCGGCAAACGGCGGCAGAGCCATAGCCCCGGCCAGCGCCCTGCGCGGATGGCCATGGCTTAGCAGGAAACCGCTGCCGGCAAGCGCCGCCAGAGCGGCGATGCCCCCCCCGCGGGAGGCGGTGAGCAGCACTCCGGCCAGGCCCAGCGGGAAGTAGCCGGCCGCCAGCACGCGCCCCGGCCAGCGCGGCTCGCTGTTCATCAGCAGCGCCGCCAGCGGAAATGCCAGGTCGAGGAAGCGGGCCACGTCGTTCGGATCCTGTCCGAAGGCGGCAAACCGAATCTGGCCGGCGACGGCGTCCGCCGAGGCGAAGCTGGCCACCGTCAGCAGGGCGAGGACGCAGGAGCCGGCCACGGAGGCGCGCAGCAGAGCACGCAGATCCTCGGCGCTTTCGGCAAACTCCCACACCAGCCAGACGACCATCATCTCCTGGAAATAGGCGCGCATCCTGGCCGCGGTGGCTAGCTCATCGATGGTCCAGAAATAGGAGCAGCAGAACCAGAGATAGAGGGCCAGGACCGCCCACTGGAGCAACCCAGGGGTGCGCAGGCGGCCGGCCTGAAACACCGCCGGAATCGCTGCCAGCAGCAGCAGCAAGCCGGCGATGCGCGCCACGTTGCCCAGAGGTTCGCCCAGATCCAGGGAATTCTCCCACGGAATGGTGAAAGCGAAGAGCAGCAGCAAGGCCCAGGCGATCCTTCTCATGGAGGCCCCAGAGAGCCGATACCGGATGACCGATAGCGGATTACGGATTCAGCGGCTCATACCTTCTGGACCGCTGGGTGGTGGTCGTGGTGGTGGTGGATGTCGTCGCGGGTCGATTGAACCACTGCGAATACACCAGTGCGCCGTAGATGGGCACGCCGGCGGCCGACTGCACCGCCGACTCCAGGAACCTGTTCCAGAGGTTTTTGGCGGTGGAATCGGGGACAAACAGGATGTCGCGGTCATGTACCGGCTGATCGGGCTCCTGGCCGTGGATCATGCGTTTCAGATTCAGGGTGGTAATGGTGCGCCCGCTTTTCTGCTCGCGAATCAGCAGGGCCCTGCCGGTAGCCGCGTTTTCCAGCGTTCCCCAGCCCAGCGAGAGCGCCTGGACCACGGTAAGGCCCTGTGCGGGATCGACCGGAAATCCTCCCGGGCGAACCACGTCGCCGATCACGTAGACCAGTCCGGCGCGGCTGACCTGGACGGTGTCTCCGGGGGCCAGTTCGGGGTTGTGGTCCGAGGCGGTGTCGGTTCCGCTGGGGTCCAGCACCACCGGGTGCGGGGTCTTGGCGTCGTCGCGGTGAAAGACGTTGACCAGGCGTCCGGCATTGGGCGAAAGGCCGGACGCGGACGAGATCAGGTCCAGCAAACGATGGTGCAGGGTGTAGGGATAGACTCCCGGGCGGGCCACCTCGCCCAGCACGCTCACGTCCTGTCCCGCATAAGAGGTCACCAAGACGGAGACCAGCGGATGCAGCAGCATTCCCTGCGCCAGCAGCGCCGCCTCGATGGCCCGCGCCGCGCCCTGCTCGTCGACGCCGGTGAGCTGAAGCTCGTGGATCATGGGCAGAGTCACCGTGCCCGACGGAGAGACGCGCACCTGGGAATGGAATTCCGGGGTGTGACCTTCGCTGATGTCGAGGAAGTCGCCGGATGCGATGAGCGCGGGCATGGGAGAGGCCGATTGCGCGCCGGGCGTTGCAGGCAGCCCGGCCTGCATCGCGCCGGAGTTATCCCAGACGGCGGGAGCCTCCTTGGCGCTGGGCAGCTTTTGCGCCTCCGACGAGTTGGGAAGACGGACGACTCCGCTGGGTAATCCGGAGGTGCTGGGGGTGGGCGTCTGCGCACGGGCCGCTGCGCCGGCCAGCATGAGGGCAAGCAAGGCCACCGCCGCGCCCGTCGCCGGGGGACGAATCGACTCCTTCAAGAGAGCGCCTCCAACCGCCAGCCAAAGGCCGGCAAAGAGCGTAATCCCGAGGTAAAGCGGCAGATCCGGCGCGACCGGCCTGGACGGCTGGCGCGCAGAGTCCACCACGGAAATATTGGAGCTGTGAACGCCCGCGGCGAGGCCCGCTTCTTCCACCTTTTCCCGCACTCGCATGTAGAGATCGTGGCTCGCAGTGGCCTCCTCGCGCATCACAGCGTACTCGGTGGCAGCTTCATTCGCCTTCATGGCTTCGCCGGTCAACTGGTCCAGGCTTTTGCGCACTAGTTGCTCACGGTCCACGGCCGTCTGCCAGGAACTGCGGAAGCGCCCTGCCAGCTTGGCGTCCTCGGTCTGCTTCTGTTGATCCAGATCCTGCAACTGGCGGCGAATTTCGACCACGCGGGGGAAGTTGGGACCGTGCTCGGTGCTGAGCTGCGCCTGCTCCTGCTCCAGTTCGCTGCGCCGGGCGTGAATCTGTTGCAACAGCGCGGTGGCAAAGTTGCCGCTTTCGCTCTGCAGGTGAGGATCGGAGGCAATGACCAGCTCCGGGTCGCCCTGCGAGGCCGCCCGGTACTCCGCCTCGCGCAGAATGCGGTCGGTGGTGACGGCCACCAACTGGCGGCCCAGCTCATCGATCTCCAGCAGCGCCGAGGTGTGCTGCGTCTCGCCCGGCTGGCCGTTGGCCAGGGTCTCCGGCGTGGCAAGGATGCCATGGTCGCGCTGGAAAGCCCCCAGCCGCTGCTCATCCAGATCCACGCCCGCCTTGACCTCCTTCAGTTGGCTCTCCAGCCATGCCGACGCCTGCACCGTGGCCTGCACGCGCGCGTCCGCATCCTGCTGGCCATAGGCGCGAATCAAACCGTTCACCACGGCGGCGGACAATGCCGCATCCCCGGAGCGAAAGCGAATCTCAATCAACAGGGTGCGCGGCACGGTCTCCACATGGAGCCGCTTCTCAAAACGCTCCAGAAGGTAGTCCCTGGCCCCGGCATTGGCTGAATCCTCAGGGGGAGCGTCGGGATTGAAGTGGGGAAAACGCCGCGCAAAGCTGGCCCGCGCAAAACTCCCCATGAATCCCGGCGCCTGGTAGAGCTTGAAGCTCGAAATCACGCTCCAGGCCAGTTGGTCGCTGCGAAAGACGTTGGCCAAGGTCTCCAGCTGCACCGGCGCCGAAAGGATGGAGGCTGCCTGCAACGGCTCCGCAGCCTCCAGGCTCAGGACGGAGGCTGGCGCGGTGCGCAGCGCCACCTTGGCGCTGGCCTCGTATTGATTGGGAGCAACGAGGCAATAGGCCAGGCAAGCCAACAGCAATCCTCCCACCACGGACATCACCAGGAGCCGCTGGCGAGCCAGCACCTGCCAAAGCTCATGCAGCGATGTCGAGGAGTAGTGTCGCCCGGCGGCGGCGTTGGAACCTGCCTGGGGCTCGTGAGAGGGGTCGTGCTGTACGGCGTTCGCTTCCGGCAAGGGTTGGGAACCTCGATCCCCAAAAGTCCTCCGGCAGGGAAATCCCTGGGCTTCAAATCGAAAAAACCGCTGCGGAGGAAATCTCCGTCAGTGTGCTTGATGGGAGTGAATCCGTCAATAGGTTCCATCACTTAAAGATGGATGAGGCATATAGATTGTCAAATCCAGGTCCGGCCGGGCAAGGGGGAGTTCCCCGGACTCTCAAGTTCCAGGCGCGCCTTGCGCGGCCGCCTCATCCAGCACCGAACGTTACTGCGCTCCGCCGCCGCCCTTGTACCACTCGACGGTACGGCGCAGGCCTTCGCGGAAATCGACGATAGGCTGATAGCCGAGCAATTCCCCGGCCCGGCGAATGTCGGCCAGCGAATCGCGAATGTCGCCGGAGCGCGTGTCGGCGTAAGCCGGAACGCCGCTGTAGCCGGTCAGCTCGCGCAGCAACTCAAAGGTCTGGTTGAGCGTGATGCGGCTGCCGGTGGCGGCGTTCATCATGCGCCCGGAGACCTTTTCGGCGGGAGCCGCGGCGGCCAGCAGGTTGGCCCGGACCACGTTGTCGATATAGGTGAAGTCGCGGCTCTGTTCGCCGTTGCCGTAGATGGTGGGCTGCTGGCCGGCCAACATGCGGCGGCAGAAAACGGCCAGCACGCCGGAGTAGTGCGACATGGGGTCCTGATAGGGCCCGAACACGTTGAAGTAGCGCAGGACCACGGTCTCCAGGCCGTAGACCCGGGTGAAGGCGCGCATGTAGTGCTCCCCGGCCAGCTTGGCCACGGCATAGGGGGAGATGGGGTTGGGCAGCATCTCTTCCTGCTTGGGCAGGGTCGGCGTATCCCCGTAAGCCGAGGAGGAGCCAGCGTACACCACCCGGCGTACCCCGGAGGCGCGGGCCGCCACCAGGAGGTTCAACGTAGCGTCCACGCAGGCCACGTTGGTAGCCACCGGGTCGGCCACCGAGCGCGGCACCGAAGCCAGAGCCGCCTCGTGAAAAATGATCTCCACGCCCTCGCAGGCCTGGGCGCAAGCCGGGGGATCGGCCAGGTCGGCTTCAAGAAACTCCATGGCTTCCAGACCCGCAAGATTGGACCGCTTGCCGGTGATGAAGTTGTCGATGCCGCGCACGGTGTCACCGCGCTCAAGCAAGGCGGCGGCGATCGAACGGCCGATAAACCCCGCCGCGCCGGTTACAAGATATTTTGGCAAGTAAATCCCCCCGAAGGTCCGGCTTGAGCGGGAACACAATTCCCGCCGCCTTCCCAAAAGGATACTACCGGCGTGTTCACCAAATCTTTGCGCGCCGTCACACCAGGCGCTTCGGGTTTTGGCTCTACAATCAAGTTCATGACCACTGCCACGGAGAGCCGGCTGGCCGCGCTCAAGCACAAGATGGAAACCCGTGAGGCCCGCATCGGCATTATCGGGATGGGATACGTAGGCCTGCCGCTGAGCCTGCTGTTCAGCGCCCAGCGATTTCGCGTGACGGGCTTCGATATCGAGGGGCTCAAGGTCGCTACGCTCAACTCCGGCGGCTCGTACATCGTGCGGATTCTGCCCGAGGAGATCAAGGCCGCCCAGGAAGCGGGTTTCCGGGCCACGTCCGACTACTCGGAAATCGAGCAGATGGACGCCGTGATCATCTGCGTGCCCACTCCGCTGAACGAGCACCACGAACCCGACTTGAGCTACGTGACCGGCACGGTTGCGTCCATCGCCCCGCACACCCACGCGGGCCAGCTCATCGTGCTCGAAAGCACCACCTATCCCGGCACCACGGAAGAAATTGTCGTCCCGCTGCTCGAAGGCGGCAGCCTGAGCGGCCTGAAGGTTGCCCGCGCCCCCGGCGAGTCCGGCCTCCACGTCGCTTTCTCGCCTGAGCGCGAGGACCCCGGCAACGAGACCGTCGCCCGGCGCGACATTCCCAAGGTGGTGGGCGGCTGCGGCCCGGCGGCCACCGAACTGGCCTCGGCCATGTACGGGGCCATCTTCGGCCGCGTGGTGCCTGTCAGCAGCCCCTCGGTCGCCGAGATGACCAAGCTGCTGGAGAACATCTACCGCTGCGTGAATATCGCGCTGGTCAACGAGCTCAAGCAGCTCTGCATGAGGATGGGCATCGACATCCACGAGGTGATCGACGCGGCCAAGACCAAGCCCTTCGGCTTTCAGGCCTTTTATCCCGGCCCAGGACTGGGCGGACACTGCATCCCCATCGATCCCTTCTATCTTTCGTGGAAGGCGAAGGAGTTCGACTTCCGCACCCGCTTTATCGAACTGGCTGGCGCGGTGAACAGCGACATGCCCTACTTTGTGCTGGACCAGATCGGCTCCGGCCTCAACGAGCACCTGAAATCCATCAAGGGCTCCAAGGTTCTGGTGCTCGGCCTGGCCTACAAGCGCGACATCGACGACCTGCGCGAGTCGCCCTCGCTCACCATCATCGAGCTGCTGCGCGACAAGGGGGCCATCGTCTCCTACAACGATCCCTACTTTCCCAAGGTCGGCCATGGGCGCCATTACGACCTCAACATGACCAACACGCCGCTTGATGACCTGGGCCAGTACGACGCGGTGGTCATCGTCACCGACCACTCCGACTACGACTACAAGGCGATCGTCGAGCAGTCGCAGCTGGTGGTGGACACGCGAAACGCCACCAAGGGCATCCACTCGCCCAAGATCGTCCGCTGCTAAACGGTTTCTGAAAACTCAGAATCGGAGGGATGCGGATTTGGCCGCGTCCCTCAACCGGGAATACCCTCCGCATGATGACCCCAGCCAAGAGCGCGAAACCTCGCAAAGCCGAGCCTGCGGCAGCGAATGCGAAGAAAAGCTCACGCGCGGTTCCTCGCGATCTGGCCCCGGAACGCATCGCGGCCATCCTGAAGGGTCTCGACGAAGCCTATCCCGACGTGGAGTGCGCGCTTACGCACCGCTCTGCCTGGGAACTGCTGGTAGCGACCATTCTCTCAGCCCAATGCACCGACGTGCGGGTGAACCTGGTGACCCCGGAGCTGTTCCGCCGCTTCCCCACCCCGGCGGCCATGGCCCAGGCACCCCTTCCGGAGCTCGAAGACCTCATCCGCACCACCGGCTTCTTCCACAACAAGGCCAAGTCCATCCAGGGCGCGGCCCGCAAGCTCATCGCCGACTTCGGCGGCCGGGTTCCGCAGACCCTCGCCGAGCTGATCACGATTCCCGGCGCGGCGCGCAAAACGGCCAACGTGGTGCTCGGCGTTTCGTTCCACAAGGCCGAGGGAGTGGTGGTGGACACGCATGTTTTCCGCATCAGCCGGCGGCTCGGCCTGGCCAAGGGCGACACCGCCCAGAAGGTTGAACAGGAGTTGATGCGCATCCTGCCTCAGGACCGCTGGATCAGCTTCTCCCACCAGCTTATCCACCATGGCCGCCAGGTCTGCGAAGCCCGCAAACCCAAGTGCGAGCGCTGCAACCTGGAGCAGCTTTGCACGGCGAAGGACAAGACGTGGCGGAGTTAGCAAGCTGGGAGGTCAACCGACTTTGCGCGCAAGCCACCGGATGGAACCAATCAGTGCGAATACAAGACGAGTGTGAGTGTGAGTGTGAGTGTGAGTGCGGGGTGCGCCCGCCACCGGATAGAGGCAATCAGTGTCAATACCAGGCCGACGCAGAAGCAGGACAGGGTGGACAGAAGATAGAAAGCTCCGAAACTTGTCAGGCAGGAGCCCAGAATATAGACATGAAAGTGCTCCAATATGTTTGCCGTCGTGATCAGGCCAGCGCACAGGACTAGGCAACTCACTCCAAGTCGGAACATCGATCCTCCGTACCGCGAGAGGACAGTTTACTCCAGCCTATTCGCGGTCGAGAATTCGGGCCAAGGCGGCGATCAGCCCCGGAATGTCGGAGGGGTTCGCCTCGGCGGCTGGCTCCCAGCCCAACTCCCTGAGCGTCTGCGTGGTGATCGGGCCAATCGAAACCGCGGGAACTCCCGCAAACGGCCAATCGATCCCGGCCGCGGACGCCGCCTCAGCCAGATGCGTCGCACTGGAAGAACTGGTAAAGGTCGCTGCGCCGATCCCTTCCGCGAGGGCCATGCGAAGATGCTCCGGAGCGCCCTCGGGAAGCACATTGCGGTAGGCGTCCACCACATCGACTTCCGCGCCAGCCGTCCTCAGAGCATCCGGAATGACATCCCGCGCCACGGCTGCCCGTGCCAGCAGAACTCTCTGCCTTACTGCCTGTGCAGAGAGTCCGGTAACCAAACTTTCGGCCAAGTATGATACTGGAACAAAGGTAACTATGAAGCCCGCCTTGCGCGCTGCCGCCGCAGTGGCTTCTCCAACCGCCGCGACCTTCAACCCCACCGGCTGCGCCAGCCCAACGCCTAACACGGCGGCTCGCTCCAGAAGCGCCCGCACCGTGTTGGCGCTGGTTAAAATCAGCCAATTGTAGCGATTGAACTTCAGAATGGCCCCATCCAGGGGCGCAGAACTCGCTGGAGGGCGAATCTCCAGCACGGGAACTTCCACCGGCTCGATCCCCAGCGCACGCAATCCATCGCTGAGCTTCCCGGCCTGATGCAGGGCGCGGGTCACCAGCACCCGCCGACCGGCCAACGGCAACAAGTTCACCGCCCTGCCTCCCCGACAGCGTCAAGCAGAGGTCCCGCACCGGCTTCGACCAGCTTTCCCGCAATGAGTTGTCCCAGCGCCACCGGGTCGGCACCGGTCCGAGGAGTGCGGTGGAAGACGCGCACGGCCGAGCCCGTCTCAGGAGAGGCGACAACACCGAAAATCTCGTACCACTCCTCTTCAGTCGAACTTTGATCGGAGCTCGGCCGGCAATGAATGCCGATGGGCACCTGGCAGCCGCCGCCGAGCGCCGCCAACGCCGCCCGCTCGGCGGTCACGGCAAACCGTGTCGGAGCATGGTCGAGAAACGCAATCGCCGCAGTGGTCGCCGCAGCGTCTTTCCGCGTCTCGATACCCAGCGCTCCCTGTCCGGCAGCGGGACAGAAATCCTTGGGTTCCAGCCGCTCCCGCACCCACTCGGTTTTCTCCAGCCGGTCAAGCCCGGCCGCGGCCAGCAGGATGGCGTCCACCTGGCCTTCGGCGAGCTTGCGCAGCCGGGTATCCACATTGCCGCGAAATTCGATGGCCTCGATATCTGGCCGCAGGGCCTTCAACTGCGCCCGCCGCCGCTGGCTGCTGGTGCCGACCACGGCCCCCTGAGGCAGCGCGGCCACGCTCTCATAGTTGACCGACACGAACACATCCCTGGGGTCCACTCGCGGGGGCGTCGCCGCCAGCGCGAACAGCTCCGGCAACTCGGTCGGCAGGTCTTTGAGCGAGTGCACGGCCAGATCCACGCGGCGCCCGGCCAGGGCCTCCTCGATCTCCTTGGTGAACATGCCCTTGGAGCCGACTTGCGCGAAGGTGACCTCCTGCAGGCGGTCGCCGGTGGTCTTGATGATCTCGATCTCGACAGCGTGGCCCTCGCGACGCAGCAGGGCGGCAATGTGGTTTGCCTGCCACAGGGCCAATTGCGAGCCTCGGCTTCCGATGCGCAGGTTCATGGGCGGCCCGCCGTAGTGGTCTCGCTCACTTGTTTCTCCTTGTTTTTCTCTGTCTCTGGAATTGCAGGCGCGCCAACCTTGGCGGGAGCGGTGCCGGGTTCCGATTCCTGCCCGTGGGCCGCGGGCAGGGACCAGGTGTCGCACAGCGCATCGAGCCGCGCCGCATCGTTCTCGCGTGCGGCCTGCTTGAGCGCCTGCATGGGGGGGTGGAGAAACTTGTTGACCAGGCCGCGGGTCAAGGCCTCGACCGCCGCAATTTGCTCGGCGCTCAGAGAGCCCAGCCGGGCCTGGGCGCGCCGCAGTTCCGCCTGGCGAATCTCTTCGGCCTGGCGCTGCAGGGCGACGATGGCCGGAGCCACGTTGACGGTGCGCTGGTACTGGTCGAATCGATCCACCTCGGCGGCAATCAGGGCCTCGGCATCGCCGGCCTCGCGGCTGCGTTCGGCCATGTGCGCGGCGGCCACCTGCTGCAGGTCGTCGATGTCGTAGACAAAGATGCCCTCCAGCTTATTCATTTCGGGGTCCACGTCGCGGGGCACGGCGATGTCGATGAAGAACATGGGCCGGTTGCGACGCCGATGGAGGAATGCCTGCCCATGCTCGCGGCGGAAGATGGGGTGCGGCGCGCCGGTCGAGCTGATGACGATGTCCGCCTGGCTGCCTGCCTCGTAAAGCTGCTCGAAGGGAATCACCTGGCCCTTGAAGGTCTCGGCCATCCGCTGCGCACGCTCCAGGGTGCGGTTGGTCACCAGGATGGCCCCGGCCCCTTGCTGCACCAGGTGCCGCGCCGCCAGTTCGCTCATCTTGCCGGCGCCGACCAGGAAGACGGTGCGCCCCTGGAGCGATCCGAAGATTTTGCGGGCCAGTTCCACGGCCACCGAGGCAATCGAAACCGAATTCGATCCAATCTCGGTCTCGGAGCGCACCTTTTTTGCGGCGGCGAAAGCGCTCTGCAGCAGGTGCTCGAGCTGGCCGGCGATTGTGCCCGCGGCACGGGCCACGGCGAAGGCCTCCTTGACCTGGCCCAGAATCTGCGGCTCGCCCACCACCATGGAGTCCAGGCTGGCGGCCACGCGGAACAGGTGGCGCACGGCGTCCTGGTCGCGGTGTTCATAAAGGTGGGGAGCGAGCAGGGCGGGGTCCAGCCCGAAATGCCGCTCGAGGAAGGTGGACAGGCCGGCATTGGGCGACTCTACGGCGGCCAGAATCTCTACGCGATTGCATGTGGAGACGATCATGCACTCGGTGACGCCCGGTACCGCGGCCAGGGCGCGCGTGGTCTCGGGCAAATCGTCGCGGGAGATGGCGATGCGCTCGCGCAACGCGATGGGCGCGGTTTTGTGGTTGATCCCGATGAGCGCCAGCGTCATTGGCCACCAAACCTGTGTACGCGGCTGAAGACATTGGCTGCCAGCACGGCCAGCATGACGACGAAGACGGCGCCGGAAAGGTACGCGGCGCGCCGGCCGCGCAATCCGGCTGAGCGGCGAATAAACAAGAGCGCCACATAAACGGCCCACATGGCGAACGATGCAATGACCTTGGGATCGAGGAAGTAACCGGCTCCCAGAACAGTCTCCTGCGCCAGCACCGACCCGATTACCAGCCCCACGGTCATGCAGGGAAAGCCGAATTCAAGCGTGGCGTGAGCGATGCGCTCCAACGTGTCCAGCGGCGGAAGCCAGTCCAGCGGGATCCACCAGGAGTCTTCGCCGGGCTTGCGCTTGCTCTTCAGCCGCCGCTCCTGCACCAGGTAAAGCACCGAGGCCAGCAGGCTGAGCCCCAGGGCGGCATAGGCGGTCAGAATCGCCGCGATGTGCGCCAGCAACCAGCTGATGCGCACGCCTTCAGAGGGGAAAGTGTAGCGGTCGGCGCCCAGAGCGGGGACGAAGACCGTGAAAAATGTGATCGGTAAGACAAATATTCCCAGAGAGATAGCGTCGTAGAGCCACCAGACGACGAAGAAGACTCCGGCGACCACAAAGCCCAGGATCGACTCCACCTCGCGCACCCCGACCGGCATCCACCGATGGGCCTGGACAAGCATCTCGACACAGGAAACGAAATGGAAGAAAAAGGCAAGACCGGCCAGGTGAACGCAGGTCTTGCGCCACCGCACCAGCCCATAGAGAACGGCCGGAAAGACGGCGACAGAGGCCGCCGCGTAGAGAATAGCCGCAACTCGAAGCCAGACAAGATACATTTCAATCTTCACCTTAATGGTGCAAATCAACAGTATACTGTGACGCTAATCACATTCTGGAGCATCGCAGATGGCAAGTTCGCGTCTCCCTTGACGTAAATGAGGGATTCTCCCGGTTTGGCAAGGCTAAGTTATCTCACTCCGCGACAGCCCCCCAGCCAATCGTGTATCTTTTCCCTGCATCTCTTTTGGTTCGATCATGTTCTATCTGAACGCAAGCCTGGCCGAGCCGCAACACTTCTCCCTGGCGGAGAAGCTGCTGCTCGTGGTTCTGACCGTAGCCTCGGGCGCAGCATTCTGGCGCCGCTTCGGCGTGGTCCTCGACAAAATCCTGAAATCGAAGCCGGACGCGAGCTTCCGGCTGTTCCCCCTCGGCAAGCGGGTCTGGGACTTCGCCTGGGAAGTGCTCTTCCAAGCCAAGGTCATCCGCCAACGGCCGCTGCCCGGCTTGGCGCACTCATTTGTTTTCTGGGGATTCTGCGCCTTCGCCCTGGTCACGCTGAACCACTTCGCCGTGGGCCTGGGAATCGGCTTTCTCTCGCCCACCGGCTGGTTTGGCCGCTTTTACTTCTCCCTGGCCGCCGCTTTCGCCCTGGCCTGCGCCGCGGGCATTTTCGGCCTCTTCGTCCGCCGCTTTCTGGTGCGCCCGCGCTGGCTGGGCAAGAAGCTGTCCTGGGAGTCGGGCTTCATCGCCGTGCTGATCTTTGTTCTGATGATCACCTACCTGGCGGCTTTCTTTGTGGCGGACGCGAGCCCGGCGGCGCGCGTCCTGTGGTGGGTGCACACGCTGGCCATCCTGACATTTTTGCCGCTGATTCCCCACACCAAGCATCTGCACCTGATTCTGAGCCCGGCCACGGTGTTTCTCTCTCGCGGCGGTTTCAGCCAGATTCCACCCTTGGCGGACGACGAGGACTTCGGCCTGGTGGCCGGGACGGATCTGACCCGGTTGGTCAGTCTGCAAGCCTACTCCTGCGTGGAGTGCGGCCGCTGCACCGAACACTGTCCCGCGGCCAACACCGGCAAGCTGCTCAACCCCAAGGAAATCATTCTCGGCCTGCGCGGTTACCTGAACGACCTCGGCCCCCGGTCGGAGGAGCCGCTGCTGGGCAAGTACAACCCGCCGGAGGCCCCGTTCCAGTGCACGACGTGTGGCGCCTGCGAGTTCCAGTGCCCGGTGGGCATCGAGCACCTGCCTATCCTGGTCGGACTGCGGCGCGGAGCGGTCAACACCGGAGTCTGGGAAGACGACTACGGCTCGAAACTCTTCCTGGCCCTGGAACGCGGCTCGAACGCCCTGGGAATGCCCGCCTCCGACCGCGACAAATTCATCGAAAAGCAGCAGTTTCCGCCTTTCGACGGGACCCAAGAGTATTGCCTCTGGCTGGGCTGCATGGGCGGCTACGACCCCAAGGGGCGCGAGATTGTGGCCGACTTTGCCCGCGTGATGAACTACCTGGGCACAAGCTACGGCGTGCTGCGCAAGGAGAAATGCACCGGCGACCCGGTCCGCCGGCTGGGCAACGACCTGGTGTTCCAGCAACTGGCCGAGGCCAACCTCGAGATCCTGGCGCAGAGCAAGGTGAAGAAGATCGTCACCATCTGCCCGCACTGTGTGCGGACGATCCAGGAGGACTGGAAGGAATACGGCACGCCGCCCGAAATCGAGCACCACAGCGAGTTTCTGGCCCGCTTCGCGGACAAGCTTCCCAAGCAGCAAAGCGAGGAGAAGATCGTCTACCACGATCCCTGCTATTTGGGCCGCTATCGCAACGTTTTTGACGAGCCGCGCTCGGTCGTGAGGGCGGCAGGTGAACTGGTCGAAGCCCCACGCTCGCATGAGCGAAGCTTCTGCTGCGGAGCCGGCGGCGGGCTGGCGTTTCTGGGGGAGGAGACCGGCGAACGGGTGAGTCATGTGCGCGCCGCCGAGTTGGTCGCCACTGGAGCGGGAACGGTGGGAACGGCGTGCCCCTTCTGCAACAGCATGTTCCGCGATGCGCTGGCGGAAACCGGAGAGGGCGCGCCGCAACTGATGGACATTGCGCAGTTGACCGCGCGAGGATTGCCGAGCAATGGGACCGGATAAGTCTTCGGTTTCGCATCCTTCAAAATGGAACCTGGGATATCTACTGCGGCAGTTGAGTGCTGAAAGAGAAAGGTACCATGGCTTACAAAGAGTTTTCAAAGATTCCTGGAAACTTTCCCGACGAACGTCACGAGGTATCCGAAATTGCAAAGCAGTTAGCCGACTATCTGGTCGAAAAGGAGGTTTGCTCCGACATTGGTCAGGTACATAAGGTGAATGGAAACAGCCAGCAAATCCAAATCGTGTTAGACAAAAAGCTCCGTAAACTTGGATTTGCGGTGGAGAAGAGGGGCCTTTTCAAGGACACCGTCGTCCCTAGCCTTCGACCCGATTTTTACATGAAGGTGGGGAATTCAGGTATCCTCGTCGAAATCGAGCGGGGAAAGACGATTGCCAATAACATGGACCTCTTGGACCTGTGGAAATGCCATCTTTGCGCCGAGGCAGATTTTCTCTTCTTAGTTGTCCCTTGCGAAAGGAAGAGCAATAAGAACCAAATAACTAGGCCATTTGAACGAGCCTCGAAACGTTTGGCAACTTTCTTTCAAGAGGGGAACTACATCAACGTTGAGGCGGTTTACCTGTTCGGATATTAGGCGGGCGAGGCAAGGCGTCCGACCCGCGAAAAGGACAAAGCATGAAAATCATCGTCGCTATCAAACAAGTGCCGGAGCGGGATGCGCAGGTGCGCATCGACGCTCGGGCCGAGTGGATTGAAGAGGCCGGACTCCAGTTCGCGCTGAACGAGTCCGACGCCTATGCGCTTGAAGAAGCTCTGCAACTCAAGGAGAAGCACGGCGGGGAAGTCATCGTGGTGACCGCCGGGCCGGAGCGCGTGGGCCCCACGATCCGCGAAGCCCTGGCCAAGGGAGCCGACCGCGCCATCCACATCGACTGCGAGGACCTGGGCGCGCGAGATGCCCTGGGCGTCGCACGCCTACTGGCCGAGGCGGTGAAATCGGAGAATGCGGACCTACTGCTGACCGGCCTCCAGTCCGACGACCTGGGGTTGGGCCAGACCGGCGTGATCGTTGCTGAACTTCTCGGGCTGCCCCACGCTTCGTTGATCCTGCACGTCGAGAAGACCGACACGGGCCTCACCGTCAAACGCGAACTCGAAGAGGGCTGGTTCCAGACCATCGAGTTGCCCACCCCGGCCGTGCTCACCATTCAATCCGGCGGCAACAAGCTGCGCTATGCGACATTGATGGGTATCAAGCGCGCCAAGACCAAGGAAGTGCGCCGGGTGACGGCTGCTGAATTAGGTTCGGACGCGGCTCCGGTCGTTGTGCTGGAGCGGGTTTCGCTGCCGCAAAAACAGAAAACGACCCAGATCCTGCCCGGCTCCGCAAAAGAAGCCGCGGCGGCGCTGGCGGAAAAACTGAAGTTCGAGGTGAGAGTGCTATGAGCGGAATCCTGGTGGTACAAGAAGCGGGCCGTAATCGCATTTCCTTCGAAGCCTTGGCTGCGGGGCGCGTTCTCGCAGGTCTCACCGGCTTGACCCTGGAGACAGCCGCTGTTGGCGATCCGAACGCAACCGTATTTGTTGAGAGCTCAGGCCCCCCGCCCGCAGCGGCGTACGCAGTACAGCATCCGCTTCTCGAAAACTACACTTCGGACGGATACGTGCTGGCCCTTGAGCAGTTGATTCGGAAGCTCGAGCCTTCTTACATCGTCTTTCCGCACACCTACCAGTCGCGCGACTACGTTCCCCGCCTTGCCACCCGCTTCGGGCAGGTGCTCATCGGCGACGTCACCGGCATCGAGGCCGGCCCCACCTTTGTCCGGCAGCTCTTCCAAGGCAAGATGAACGGCAGTTATCGCCATCCGGGCGATGGCCCCTGCTTTTTGTCCATTCAGGCGGGGGCTTTCCGCGCCGATGCCCCGCAGGCGGGAACATTCACCATCCTGCCTTTCGAGCCGGAAATTCCAGCCAGCGCGATTCGCGCCAAACCCGGCAAGCGGTTCCGCGGCTCGGCGCAGACTGTGGACCTGGGGTCCGCGCCGCTGATCGTGAGCGTGGGCCGCGGCATCAAGGACGCCGCCAACATCCCGCTGGTGCAGGAACTGGCCACATCCCTGGGTGCGGAACTGGCCGCATCGCGCCCCATCTGCGACGCGGGCTGGCTGCCCATGGAGCGGCAAGTGGGCAGCTCGGGCCAAACGGTTTCGCCCAAGCTCTATCTCGCGGTCGGGATCTCCGGAGCCATCCAGCACCTGGTGGGGATGAAGGGCTCGCAGTGCATCGTGGCCATCAACAAGGACCCCGACGCGCCGATTTTCGAAGTGGCCGATTACGGCATTGTCGGCGACCTCTTCGAGGTGGTTCCGGCGCTGACCGAGGCGGTGAAGGCGGCCAAACAGTAGCTCTTCATTTCGCCTGCACGTCAAACAACCGCGGCGCCAGCACCACCTTGAGGTCGGGATTGTAATAGTCCTCGAGAGTGGACGGCGCCGCCTTGGCGCGGAGAGCATAGCGCGGCGTAAACCGGAAGCTGAAGTGCGTGCCCTCGGCCCTCCAGGACCACAGGTAAAAGACGATCCGGTCGGGCTGCAACTCGTAGCGGGAGATGGTCCAGTTGTCCACCAGGCGGCCCAGCGCTACGCGATCCACATCCGAGCCCGGCGGCAGCCCCACCTCGGCCAGCAGCATTCCGTAGCTTTGCGACCCGAAGCGGCGCACATCCACCATGCAGTCAATCTCCTGGTCCACCCGGAGCGGCTCCGGCTTCTGCGCGCCGCAACGGTAGCCGAAATCAAGGCCCGCGTCCTTGCCGGTCTCGGTCGCGACCTGAAGCGGCGCCTCCGCAGCCCAGGGAACGTAAAAGCCAGCCGAAACCTCGGCGCTGGCCAGCGCCGAGGCGCCGTAACCCGTCGCGGCAAAAACCAGCTCATTGTGCCCCGGATGGAGCAAGGCCGTCAGATCGAAAAGACGCGGCGAATAGAGAGCCAACTGCGGTCCATCGCCGGGCTCCGCCGCCCAGCCTGGAAACGGCTTCGCCACTCCGTTGACCGTGAGCGAATACCCCGCGCCTATGCTCGCCGGCCGGGCCATTTCAGCCTCCGCCATGGGCAGCAGCGCCCGCAACACCCGCACCGTGGCCTGGCCGCTGAGCCAGACTCCATAGCGGTCCTGGTTGCGCAGCAGGTGGAAGAGCGCATCGCTGAGGAGTGCGTTTTCTTCGGCCGAGGGCTGGCCCTGTTCGAGAGCGGAGACCACCAGGGCCGTGGTTTCCAGCTCACCCGCGCGGCCCCATCCGTAGAAGGGCGACGAGCCGGCCCGCATCCAGTGCGCGCCCTCGCGGTCGTGAATTGCCGCCGAGGCCAATTCGGCACGCAGGCGGGCAGCGCCGGCCGAGTCCGCCGCTTGCTCACTCAGCAGCAGCCGAAGAGCGTTCGCGTACGGGTCATGCACCCCCTCCGCCGAGTTGGCCGCCCATTGAACGGCCCGCGCCACAGCTTTTTGCACGCTGTCGCGAAGCTCCTGGGGCGCATCCGAGGCCAGGTTTCGCGCCAGCACCTGGGCAATGTAGAGGTTCAGCTCCGCATTCTCGCTTCCATAATGCGGCTTCCAACTGCCATCCGCCTGCTGGCTTGAGAGCAGCCAGAGCTGGGCCTGCGCGATGCGGCTGCGATCGACCGCGACGAACGGCCCGGCCTCGGTGAGGAGCTCGATTCCGTAAGCGGTGAGCGCCGGATCTGGGTTGTGGTCGCTTTCGCCCCAATAGGTAAGCCCGCCGCCAGGGTCGAAGTAGCCCAGCAGCCGGTCGTAGCCCAATTGCAGATAGGTCCGCGCCTGGTCCTCCATGGGCGAGGCGCCCTTGGACGCCTTCAGCAGTTCCAGGTACAGGAGGCTTGGATAGGTGGAGGAAATGGTCTGCTCGCCGCAACCGTAGGGCCGCTCCAGAACCGCCTTCATGGAGTGCAGAATCTGCGCGCCCAGGTTGGGGTAAAGCAACAACTCAGCGTGCAGCGAACCGGCCATGGCGCCGGCGGGCAGATCGAGGTCCATCGCGGTCGAGCTGCCGCGCAGCAGCCGCGAAGCTGTCACGGCTCTCGGTTCGCCGTCCGGATGGACGCGCACGGTCTTCTCCACCGCGTCTCCGTCCTGTGCATTGGCAGCGGTGATGCGCAGCGGCCCGGCCTCGACGGCCTGGGCGGCGCGGAAGCCGAAAACCGCCGGCGTTGTGCCGTTCGCGGGCACGCTGGCTTGCACTGAAGCCGGAGTGAGCAACGTGAACCAGTCAGCGGCCTTCACGGTGACCGGCAGCGCCAGAGCGTGAGCCGTGTAGTTGCGCAGATTGACCGGGAGCGCGACCTCGTCTCCCACGGTGAGCACCTGCGGGGCGTCCAGGTCCACAAAGAACGGCTGAAAAGTCCTGAACGTCTGGTCCAGGGCCCCGATGCGGCCGTCCACGGTCGAGGCCAGGGCGTGCAGTTTCCAGGTTGTCAGGCTGTCGGGCAGGTTGAAGTGAAGGCTCGCGCGCCCGCCGGCATCGGTCTCAAGCGATGGCGCCCAAAAGGCCGTCTCCTCGAAGACGTGCCGCAGCCGCGGGGTGAAGGTGGATTCGGTGATGGCAGCGCGCCCGTTCGGGCCGGCGACGATGCGCTTCTCGATCTCCGCGGGTTCCCTGCCCTTGGATACGACCTGGGCCGATTCGGTCTGGTTCATGACCTGCACGGCATTCACCTGAACCGCCTCGGCCATCGCGCCCACCCTCATCTCCACATCCACGCCGGTCAGGGAGACCGGGGAGACGTAAATCTCGTAGAGCACAAAGCTCTGGAATCCGGGCGATTCCACGCGCAGGGTGTAGAAGCCGGGCGCCAGGTCGCGCACCAGGTAGGACCCGTTGGCCAATGTCTTGCCCGTCGTTACCTCGACGCCGCCGCTGGTCTTGACCGTAACGGTGGCCTCGGCAATCGCGGCTCCTGTCTGGTCGGTCACCGTGCCGCCGATGGCGCCGGTGTTGCCTTTGAAGGTTCCCTCGTCCACGGCCTGCGGCTTGAGGTCGCTGCCGCTCTGCTCGGTGACCGGGTGCAGGAACTGAGCCACCAGGTCAACGTCTGAGTCTGAAGGCGCGGCATCGGCCGCGGCCGGATCGGGGGAGCGCAGAATCTGAATGGCGCGCAGCAGGTGCGTCACCTTTTTGCCGGTCGCCTGCAAGTTCTCAGCGGCTTTGACCTGCTCGACCCGCGCATAGGCCAGCACCTGGGTCGAGCGCAGCCGGAATGGCTTGCCCATGGGATCGCGCAAAGCGTCAAAATCGATTCCAGCCGCGGCAAACGCCTGCCGCGCTTCTTCCGCGGTGTTGGGGAACAGCTTTCCGGTTGAGAGCCCGCCGCGAATGGCCGCCTCCATGCGCGATTCGGTGCGGGAGAAGTAGTCGATTTGTGGGCTGGTCCAAACCGCTTCCCCCGTCTCCAGCGAAACCTGGACGGAGTAGAACCGCCGCTGAACCAGGATCTCGTACCGGTAGGGCCTTCCGTTGGGGGCCAGAGTCGCATCCTGGGCCGAATCGAGTTCCAGCCCGCCTGCCCGTGACAGCTCTTTCAGGCCATCCAATGTCCCCGGCAGCGGCTTTCCCGCGTCTACCGCGTCTTGCAGCAGCTTGATCAGCCGCTCACCGGGCAGCGCGAAGAGATTGCGCCGGACCAGCGCGATGGAGAAGTCGTCCCCGGTGCCGAAGCGCTTGTCCGGGCCGGCGCTGCTCAGGCTGACCAGCTCTTCGTTCCACAGCGAAGAGACCTCCACCTTGTAGGGCGTGTTCCAGGGGTCGAGCAGCAGCGCATCGTCCAGCTTTGCGGCGCGGGCGATGGCTTGAACGGCATCGGCAGTCGCGGGCAGCCGGGCCTTGCGGGCAGCGAGCACCGCTTCGCCCAGCGGTTTCAGGTCCCGCGCCATCGCGGACTCGTACTCGCCGCGCACCGTCTCGTCGGTGTCGCCTTCGATCTCGATTCCCGGGTTGCCCGCGCGATCGAGCACTGCCTCGGCGGCCAACTGGAGGTCTTCGGGGATGGGCTGGGAGGTGTCGGTCCGATCCAGGCTGGCGCGCGTCACCCCGCCGGCGTCCAGGTCCTGCTGCCACCAGTTCCAGTCCCACGAATGCTCGTTGGCCTCTTCCTCGGTAGCGGCGCGCTGCTCGACGGCCGTGTCGACGACAGCAACCCCGAGAGCCCCCGCAATCCCCGGCCCCGCCGCACCCTGAACCGCAAGCCGCGCATCCACCTCCGCGCCGGGTCCGTAGGAGGTTTGCAGGCCGGTCAGCTTCAACTTCAGCTCGCGGTCTTCGGGGTAGAGCACGGACTTCAAGCCGTTATATCCCGACCCGCCCCAGCGGTCATCCCGCAAGTCTCCGTTCAGCTGGTAGGCGCGCAGCGTAATCAGCCCGTGAAATCCCTCGGTGGCGGGAATCGTCAGCGGCTCCGCCTTGTGGTACAGCCGCACTTGCAGATGGGCCAACAAGCCGGACTCCGACAGCACATCGACGTCCATGGTGCGGCCCGGCGTCCCGTGCAACGTGGCTTCGATCGGCTGATTGGGGCGAAGCAGCGAGTGCTCGACCGAAATCCACGGACCCCTGGGCCCCTGAAGGTTGAGCATGTCGTCGAACTTCGAGTTCCGGCCCTGCGCATCGCGCGCCGTCAGGCGCAGATTTACCGTCGTCTCGTCTTTGCCTGCCGGTTGCGGGTAGCGCAGATGGACCTTGGCCAGCCCGAAGCGGTTGGTGGTGAGCGTGGCGGCGCGCGTGGAATGCGCGTTCTCGTCCATCCAATCCAGGGTGAGTTTGCACGCCGCCGGAGCGCCGTCCGCATAGCTGGTCGAGACAAGATAGTCGCCTTCGCGGTTGTCTCCGCGCAGCTCGCGCAGGTAGATGTGCACCGGGTAGCGGGTCAGGCGCACGGTGAAGTTGCGGGGCTCGCTGCGGCCCGTCGTGGCGTCGGTTACCAAGGCCCGGTAGGCGATGTCCTTGAAGCGGGCGTAGTCCTCCTTGAGAAACTCCTCGAAGTCGGCCTTCACATCGAGGTCGAGCCGCGCGTCCCCCTGGGCATTGAGCGTCGCGCTCCGCTCGACGCTATCCGGCTCGTCAAACTTGCCGGTCCGCGAATTCCAGCGCGTCGCTCTGGCGCGGACAACCCGCACCGAACCGGCGGCAACCGGTTTGCCGAAGAGGTATCCGGCGTGAATCCACACCGCGGGGGTCTGGCCGTACAAATAAAAGGCGCGGTCCATCGTTGCCGTGACGGCAAACTCCGGCAACTCGTAGCGCTCGATGCGCAGCCTGGTGGTGATGGGGTTTTCATAGCCCGGCGCATCCGCTGAATCGATGCTTGCCTCGTAGTCGCCCACCGCGGTCTGCGGCCCGGTCTTCCAGTCGTAGGCGGCAATGCCGAAACGGTTGGTGGTGAGCGGGATTTCGAGCAGCTTCTTGTCTTCCGGGTCCTTGATGGTCAGGGAAAGTGCAGTGCCGGCCGCGGCACGGCCGGCGTCGTCGAAAACCAGCGCGCGCAGGTGCACCGTTTCTCCCGGCTTGTGGAGCGGCTTGTCGGTCTCCAGGTGGATCACGGTGCGGTCGTCGCTTTCCATCTCGGCGGTGACCGACGCCGTGGCAAACCCGCCCTCCGCGGACCGCCCGCTGCGCCCTGGCGCCGATGGACCCGCCAGGGTTCCCTCCACTTTGAGCGTCGCGCTCTGGCCCGGCTTGATTTGGATGGGAAAGTTCAGGATCGCCTCGCCCGCCGCTCCGGTTGCGGCCAGCCGCATCAGGGTCTGCTTTGCCGTCCTTGTGTTCCCCGTGTCCCCCCCGCCAATCTCCAGCGTGGCCTTCAGGCGGACGCCGCGAAAGGGTTGGCGGGTGATGGGGTTGCCGGCGAAGGCCCGCACGCTGAGCGGCATTCCCGAGATCAGCTTTTCCGGCCGGGCCAGGCGCAGCGCCATCAAGTTGGGCGCAATGGCGCCGATGGCCAGGATGCCTTGCGCAACCGCCGCTCCCCGGGCCTCGATGCGGTATCGAATGCGGTGCCAGCCGATCTGGTCCACGCGGTCGCCGTGCCCATCCCGGGGCCAGGGGAGCGTGAAGCGGGCCCAGCGGCTGCCTTCGCGCAACTCGATGGCCGTCTCGCCTGAAGCGGTATCCACGGGAGAAAGCAGCCACGCCACGGCGCGCAGACCCGGCCCCGCCGGCGCACGCAGCGGCAAATCCAGTTGAATCGAATCCCGGCTCAGAAGGGCGCGGGCCTGGCTCTCGTCGATCGCGACTCGAACTCCAGCGGCAGCGGTTTGGGCTTCAGCGGCTTGAAGGCCCGCAAAGGCGAACGAGGCAAACAACCCGAAAACAAGCAAGTGCCTGGTCATGGGACGCCCAACCTGTCAGAGCCGCGCACGCCGAGGCCGCGTTCCACCCGTCCTCGGTGGAGTGTTGCCGCTTCAACGTCCCGGCCCGGTGAAAGTTACAGCGATTGTATCCCCAGGCCCGGGGGCCCGGGCGCGTGTCAGCGCGGACACGGGTGTGCGCCGGAATGCGGCAATGCGTGGAATATGGGAATGCCCTACAGGCTCTTGAGGTAGGCGCGGACCTCGGGACTTGACCAGTCCTGGGCGCCGATGAACTTGCGGCGGATGACGCCTTTTCGATCGATCACGTAGGTTTCAGGCCACATCTCGGTGTGGAAGAGCTTGGCGGCGCTCTCGCTGGGGTCGCGCACCGTGATCAGGTCGATGCGGTGCCGGACCAGGAAGTTGCTGTAAGCCTCCGGGTCCTCGTCCACGCTGACCGCGAGCACGGCCAGCGCAGGCTGGTCGTGATGCAGATCGAGCAGCGAGGGCATCTCCGCGATGCAGGGCCCGCACCAGGTGGCCCAGAAGTTCAGGATCACGACCTGTCCGCGGTAATTGCCCAGGTGAACCGTGGAGGCGCCGTCTGAAACCGTGAAGTCGGGCGCAACCTGTCCGGTCTGGGCTGGGTGGGCGCCGCGGTCGCAGCCGGGCGCCAGCATCACGGGCGCGAGCAAAAGCGGGGTGAGAAAACGAGGGAACCGCACATCTCTATAATACGGAGCGAAAGGGCCTCAATGGAAGGGTGACGGCGGATGGGCGGAAAACTGGAAGGTGGCGCGGTAGGGGAGGCGGCACACAAACCGGTGCTGGGGCTGACGGATACGCCCGGCGAACTGGCGGCATTGCCGGTGCGCTGGGGAACGGTCTTCGACCAGCCGGAACCGCGGCCGGACCAGTTGATCGAGCTGACCGTCATTGTCCCGGCACGCAACGAGGAGGCCTGCCTTGCGGCCTGCCTGGAGTCGCTGGTGCGCCAGTCCGAGGAGATTTTCGAGCTGGGCAAGGACTGGGAGTTGATCGTAGTGGACGACCACTCGACCGACCGGACGGCGGAGATTGCGCGCGGCTTTGCCGGGGTCACGGTAATGAAGGCTGCCAAGCTCGAAACCGGTTGGACGGGCAAGGCCAACGCCATCTGGACGGCGGCCAGGCAGGCGCGTGGACGATGGCTGCTGTTCACCGACGCCGACACCCTCCACGAGCCGGGCAACCTGCACCGGGCCATGCACGAGGCCGTCAAGCACCAGGTGGGCATGTTGAGCTACTCGCCCCGCCAGATTGTGAGCGGAATCATGCAGCGGTCGCTGATGCCCCTGGTTTTCTGCGAACTCGCGCTGGCCTATCCGCCTGCCAAGGTCTCCGATCCCAATCAGCGCATTGCCGCGGCCAACGGGCAGTTTCTGCTGGTCGAGCGGGAGTCCTACCGGCGGCTAGGCGGGCACCCTAGCGTGGCGGACAAGGTGCTCGAGGACGTGGAGCTGGCCTTCGTGGCCAAGCGGCGCAAGGTGGGGCTTCGCTTTCGCTATGCGGACGATGCGGTCTCCACGCGCATGTACCGCTCGACGGCCGCCATGGTCGAGGGCTGGACGAAGAACCTGGCTCTGCTGTTCGACAACTCTCTGGCCCTGGCCCTGTGGCGGGTCGTCGACATTGCCCTTCTGGCGGGCTTGCCGGTGCTCGCGATCTGGCTGTGGAACGCTCATTTCGCGGCCCACTCGTTTGAGTGGCTGGGGGCCGGATGGGTGCTGGCCATTCTCTGGGTGCGCAACCTCTTCCGCTTCTATGGCCGGGTGGCGAAGTCCAATTTCCCGTTCCTGGATTGTGCGATCACGCCTCTTGGGCTGCCGCTTTTTGTGGTGCTACTCTACCGGAGCTGGCTCCAGCACAAGATTCTGAAACGCGTAACCTGGAAGGGCCGGGACTATGCGGGGTAGAACAGCAAGAAGCTGAAACCTGAAGCCTTAACCAGCGCTTAAGCATCTTTTCAGTGAGGGCTCAGAATGATTCTCTTGACGCGGCGGGCCACATTTTCCGCTTCGCACTACTACTGGAACCCGGCCTGGCCCGCGGAGAAAAACGAGCAGGTCTTCGGACGCTGCGCCAATCGCAACGGCCACGGCCACAACTACACGCTGGAGGTCACAGTGGCAGGCGAGCCGGACCCAGTGACCGGCTTTGTGGTCGATCTGAAGGCGCTCAAGGAGATCATCGAGCGTGAGGTTCTGGCCGCCTGGGACCATCGCCACCTGAACCTCGAGGTTCCCGAATTTGCCGCGTCTGAGCTTTCCGCGACGATTCCGACCACCGAGAACCTTGCCATCGCGGCCTGGAATCGTCTGGAAGCGGCGATTGCCGATTCCTGCGGGGCGCGGTTGAGCCGGGTCAGAGTGTACGAGACCCCGGATATCTTCGCCGAATACCGAGGTGGGCTATGACTCCCGGCTCAGAAACGGCATACTTCGGTCGCCGCTACATGCTGAGCGCCAGCCACCGGCTGCACACGCGCGATCTGTCCCCCGAAGCCAACCGGGCCACCTACGGCAAGTGCAACAATCCCCACGGCCACGGGCACAATTATGTGCTGGAAGTGCTGGTGGGCGGCGCGGTGGACCCCGAGACCGGCATGGTGGTCAACATGGTGGCGCTCGACCAGGCGGTACGCGCCTTGGCGATTGACCGATTTGACCACACCAATTTGAATCTGGACCCGCTGTTTGTGAATCTCGTCCCGACGACGGAGAATCTCTGTAAGGCTGTTTTCAGCTTGCTGAAAGGCGCGCTGCCTGCCGGTGAGCTGGAGTATGTGCGCGTGGAAGAGACGGAGAATAACTTCTTTCAGTGCGATGGCGCGAGCCGGTAGAGTTCGCGGACGATCGAGCGCGGACGACCGAACAAGGATAAGAGTTGGCAACGCAGGACACGCCCTGTTCCCCCAGGGGCGGGAGGATGAGGACCCGAAGATGGCGCAGCCGATAGCAGTGACTCAGTCCGTACGCCGCCCTGCAGGGGCGGGCGAAGGACTGAGCGAAGTCAGCACCCAAGAAATGTATCGCGAGATTCTGAGCCGGCTGGGCGAGGACCCCAGCCGCGACGGCTTGCTGACGACCCCGGCGCGCGTTGAAAAGTCGATGGCTTTCCTGACCAAAGGCTACGACGAGGACCCGACCCGGATCTTGCGCGGGGCCATGTTCGACGTGGATTACGACGAGATGGTGATCGTCAAGGACATTGAAATGTTCTCCCTCTGCGAACATCACATGCTGCCTTTCTTCGGCAAGGTGCACGTGGCCTACATTCCCAAGGGCAAGGTCATCGGGCTGAGCAAGATTCCCCGCCTTGTGGAGGTGTTCGCGCGCCGCCTTCAGGTGCAGGAGCGGCTGACCCGGCAAATTGCCGACGCCATTCAGGCGGCCATTGCGCCGCAGGGCGTGGGAGTGGTCGTCGAGGCGCGCCACCTGTGCATGATGATGCGCGGGATTGAAAAGCAGCACTCCTCCACTGTGACCTCGGCCATGGTGGGCTGCTTCCGCCAGAAGGAGACGCGCTCGGAGTTCCTGTCGCTGCTGCGGCAGCCTGCGACAGGCGGCTTGTGATGATCGCGCTCTGTCGCCTGGGGGCCGGGTCAGCTCCAGTGAATAGGCGAATGGGCTTTCAGTGACCGACAAGCTGCCAGCGGGATGAGCGGCCTGCGCGCCCAGTCCGAACAACAACCCCGCAAGCCGCTGAATGGCCTTGGCAAGACGCGATGCGCCGGCAGCGCAAGCTTGATTCCCAGCCCTTGCGGGACCGTCAGAACCTTGCCATCCTGGCGGGTTCGCTGGCCCTTTTCGACGTCAATCACAAAACGCAGGCCCGTGCCCCAGCGCCAAGTCCTTTTGGGTGCGCCCTATCGCTTCCGGTTTTCCCGGATGATTTGGCCAGTTGCCTGTGTCCTATCCTTCATGGGCCGTATCGATTACCGCACGGGAATGCTGGTCTTGGGTTTCGCCCGTTTCAAACTCTCGGAGCGAGAGGCCCCCGGCGATTCTTCCCAGAGCCGATGCTGAGATCAACAACGCGTCCTACACCCGGGTTTTTCCGCTCCCGATATTCTCGTGGATTTTCTGACACATTTTAGCCGTGGATTCCGCATTCTTCAGTGAGAGCAGTTGCGCTCGCGGAGAGGCCGGAGCCGCCGTATTGCATGGCGGGAAGGGATTGACGCCGGCAAAGGCCGGCAAGGCAATTCAGAAATACAAACCGACGATCCCGGAGAACAGAGAAGTCTGGAGGGGCGGGATGCGAATGGAACAAGGGCTTTCTTGGATTGCGGCGCGGTTGGCCTGGACGATGCTGGGAGTGCTTGTGACGGTTCACGGCGCGGGACAGGGGTCGCAGGGTCAGGCAGGCGGCGCGGCGAAGCCAATGGTTTACGGAAGCCACGACTTGTTTTATGTGGTGGAGATTCCGGCAGGATGGGAGTATCGCAACGAAGAGGGTTCGAACGAAATCACGATTTCGAAGGACGATGTGAGCGTAAGCGTGGCCGTGGTCGATGCCGAAATCGGGAACACGGTGGAGACACTGCTGGAGGCGCGTAAGAAGCTGCTGCTGGAGCGCTGCCCGTCGGCGGAGTTGCACGAAGAAACTACGCAGGCGGTTGCGGGCGTCGCGGGGCGCAGCTTGACGATGTATTGCGCGGGCCCATCGGCGCCGACTACCGTGCGCGTGTCGGCATCCATGCAGTACTGGAAGTTCTTCGTCTTTTATGTGACCTGCCCGACGGCGAAATGGTCGGAGATGCAACCCATCGTCGATCGAATGGCGCGAAGCTTCAGGCATGGCGATGGTCTGCCGGAGGGGCGTGCGGAGCGGATGCGGGCCAAGTGAGGCATGGCCCGCTCCAGCGATCGACAAGAAGATAGAGGTCAACGCGGCGCCAGGCATTGCGAGGGTCGCGGAACAGAGCAGCAGAACAAGGCAAAGGAGAAATCATGATCGGTAAACAAAAGCGAAAGGTGCCGCGCACGCAAGCTGAATGTGGCAGGCCCCGAGGTCCCGATTGACACTTGGAACCTGTTGTGATAGCCTCATCCGTCATAACCAGATGGCAGAAGAGAGTGAGGGTGCGCCAAACGTGCTTTTGGCCAGACTTTCAGCTGTTCCGCATGGCGCCGGGAAGGTCATGAGTGACTCTTGGCGCGGGGATTTTGCGATTGCGATTGAGGGGACTCAACTGCCGCTTCAGGATGATTTTTGAAACCGCGTGTTGGCGCGCTTTTAGGAAGCCTCTGCACTGAGATTTCGTTTTCATAGCTGATCATGCAGCGACGCGCGAAGATTGATGGCTCTTAAGAAAGGGGACTGGGGCTATGGATTTGAAAATTCTTCTTCGGCATCAGCATTCCAGCAAAGCAAACCAGGTTGATGAGTTTCCGGTCAGCGCCAACGCCGAGTTTCTGATCGGCCGCGATGCCGATTGCAAGGTGCGCTTCGATGAAACGCGCGATGACCTTGTCAGCCATAAACACGCCAGGATCAAAGTGGAGAATCTCGACCCATGCGAGATTTCGCTGACCGATCTAGGCAGCAGCAATGGCACTTTCGTCAATAAGCACCGCATCTTCAGCCCCACTCGTCTAAGCGTTGGAGACGTCGTGGAGTTTGGGGCCGGCGGGCCAGAGATCCAATTTGACCTGAACCCCAGGCCGGCCGTCTCCAAAGCCACTCGTCTTGTGGAGCAGCCCGTCAGCATGCCGACCCGGGAAGCGCTTGCTCCCACGTCGGCCGCCCCACCGCCTGCCCCGACGCCGGCCTTCGCGCCAGCCGCCTCCACGCCTGCCGCCTATGGAAGCACGACCGTCGGAAAGGCAACGGTGGAGCGCATGATTTCGCAGACCAAGAAGGAGGGCCGCACCCAGATGCTGGTGGCTGGCCTGGTGCTGTTGGCGATCGTTGGCGGCTTTGGGGCTTATCTCCTTACGCGGCCCAAGCCTCAACCCCTGGTGATCGCCCCGGCCAGCGACGGCAGGGTCAGTTCGGCGCAGATCGCCAGTGAGAACACCAAATCCGTGGTCTACGTTGAAATGTCCTGGAGCCTGCTGGATGCCAAGAACGGGCGTCCGCTCAGCCAGGTCTACTTCTCCAATTCCCAGGCAGATCCGAAGGACAAGAGAAAGTCCATTCCCCTGGTTGAGGGCGCCGGCGCTACACTGCCCGTGTTCATTCAATACAACGGAAATGTCGAGCCGGTTCTTTCCACCGACGACGGCGGCGGCTCGTATGTGCCCATTGCCGAGAGCGGATCGGGTTCCGGATTTATCGTCAGCAACGACGGCTTTATCCTCACCAACCGTCACGTGGGCGAAGGCTGGAATACGAGTTGGGAGGGCTGGAGCTCGCATGGAGACCAGGCCGGCATTCTCCTGGTTCCCAACGGCAAGGGCCTGCAGATTCAAACCATTTCGGCGCGCTCCTTCCCCTCCTGGGTTCCCAGCCAGGCCAAGCTCGTCATTGAAGGCAAGACCAGCCTGGAAAATCTGCATGTGATCCAGGATTCAGTGGGCTTCCCCAAGCAGGTGCAGGGCCGCAACGATGTGCTCAACGTGACACTGGCGGGCAACCGCATCCGCGTCGCCGCCAAGGTCGCGCGCAGTTCCGATCACGTCGACGTTTCCATGCTCAAGATCGATCTTCCCACCGCGCTCAGGAAGGTTGAACTCAACGACAACTACGATACGATTCAGCCCGGCGGCAGGATCGTGGTGATGGGTTATCCCGGCGTTTCACCGCAGATCGTGCAGGTGGTCGGATCGAAGGATGTCTTTGCCCTGGGCAACGTGCAGGCCACCATTCCCGACCCCACCATCAGCGACGGCAATATCGGACGCGTGATCCGCAATGGCGCCAACAACGTCAACGAGGGCGGCATCTACAGCACGTTCGGCGACTATTACCAACTGGCTGTCAACACCACCGGCGCGGGAAACAGCGGCGGACCGGTCTTCGACGACCATAACAAAGTCATCGGCATCTTTACTGCGACCAAATCCCAGGGGGGAACTTCGATCACCTTCGCCGTGCCCATCCGGTATGGCATGGAACTGATGGGAGACAACCCGGTGAAGTAATCGGTAGAGAGGCAGAACCCGCGCGATGCCCCCGTATCTCAATGCCGTAATCGGCGAATACCGGATCACCGGCTATCTCGGTGAAGGAGGCATGGGCCAGGTGTATCGCGCGGTCCACACGCTGTTGGGCCACACTGTAGCCATCAAGATTCTCAATCAGGGCAGCGGCGATTCGGTTCTTGTGCAGCGCTTTCTCAACGAGGCTCGAATCCAGGCGAGTCTGCGTCATCCCGGCATCGCTGCTTTTTACGAGTTCACCGAATTCCGTGGGAAGCCGGTGATCGTCATGGAGTTTGTCGATGGGCGGACCATTCAGGAGATCACTGCTTCCCGTGGACCGTGGAGGATTGAGGATGCGGTGCCGGTGCTTTGTTCCTGCGCCGCCACACTGGAATATATACACGCCCAAGGCATCGTTCACCGCGACCTCAAGAGCGCCAATCTCAAAATCACCTCCAATGGGGAGGTGAAACTGCTCGACTTCGGCATTGCCACCTCGCAGATGATCTCGCGTCTGACTACGGCTGGGTTTGTGATCGGAAGCTTTCAGAGCATCTCACCGGAACAGGCGCGCGGCGAACAGGGCCGCGCCGCCAGCGATATATGGTCCTTCGGTGTGCTGACTTATGAGATGCTTACCGCCACGCTGCCCTTCGAAGGCTCTACGCAGATGGAACTCTTCTCCAAGATCATGAAGGCGTCCTTCACTCCGCCCACCGTGCTCAAGCCCGGGATTCCCGCGGAGATGGATCGCATCATCGGTCGCTGCCTGCGGCTCCGTCCGCAAGACCGCTATCCATCCATGCTGGCGCTGAAGCAGGATCTTGAGCAGGTTCCATTCGGGAGTTCCAAGGCGCGCAGGGCCTTGCCGAATATCAGCGGGCTCATTGCCCGCCGGGGCGGTTTTCTTTCTTCCCCCTGGCTCCGTTGGGGTTCCGTTTTCCTCATTGCGGTCATGGTCCTCTCCCTGGCCGCGCTGATGTACCTCAAAGAATTCTCGGCCACGGGCTCCGATCGAGGATCGGCGCCCGGCGGTATCCTGTCCTCCGATGGCGCCGGCGATTTGAAACCTGTGATTGTCGATGTGCGCGAGGGCAGCGCGGAGGTGTGGGAGGGAACAACGCTGCTGGGGCACACACCGTACACGCTTTCCCGTAACCGCGGCAAGTCTGTCACTCTCATTCTGCGCCAGTCGGGATTTTCCGATCTGCCGGTGCAATTCGATGTTGGCGAACGCGCGGAATACACCTTCCCGATGCAAAGGAGCGCCACGCAGCCATGAGCTTTTGGGGAATGTTTCGCTCGAGATCCGCGCCTGTTGCGGCCGCCGCGAGAGCGGAGGCTACGGTTCCTCCCGCTTACACGGTGGATGCAGAGATGCTCACCGACGTAGGCTGCGTACGCGACCACAATGAGGACTGCGTCAGCCTTCTGCGCGAACAAGCCGACGGTCGTCCCGATCGCACCCTGGTGATTGTTGCCGACGGCATGGGCGGGCACAATGCGGGCGAAGTCGCCAGCGCCCTGGCGGTCCGGCTGGTCGAGGCAGCCTATCCGGAGATGCGCATTCAGCCTGCCGAGAACCTCAAACACGCCCTGGAACACGCCAATGCGGCCATCCACAAGCAGGCGCTCGACCATGAGGAAATGCGCGGCATGGGAACCACATGCACCGCGCTCCTGCTGCAGGATGGCTATGGATATTCCGCGCATGTCGGCGACAGCCGGCTCTACCTCATCCGCAATCGAGAGATCTATCTGATGAGCGAGGATCACTCCGCGGTCATGGAACTGGTGACCGCTGGAGCCCTCACATTGGAGCAGGCGCGCCAGCATCCCGACAAGAATGTCATCACGCGTTCCCTCGGTGGCAAAGAGCACGTGGAAGTCTCCACCTGGCCTCATCCCTTGCATCTACTCGCGGATGACCGCTTCCTGCTCTGCTCGGACGGGATGTACGACCAGATTGAGGACGAAGAGATATGCTGGCTTGTCTCCTCGCAATCGCCCGCAAACGCTTGTCGCCAGCTCGTCGATATCGCGCGGCAGCGCGGCGGGGGAGACAACATCTCGGTCGCGGTAGTAGCCCTGCGGCCTGTCGACCGCGGAAGGTGACATCCATTTACCAGGGATACGGAACCACAGAACAAGGAAGCCTCACGATGACGGATATGATCGGTTCGATGGTTGGGCAGTACAAGATCATTGAGAAGCTGGGCGAAGGCGGCATGGGCGTTGTCTACAAGGCCGTAGACACCATGATCGAGCGCGAGGTCGCCATCAAGATGCTGCATACTGAGATTGCGCGCCAGCCCAATCTGCTCGATCGCTTCCGCTCCGAGGCCATCACCGTCGCCAAACTCAATCACTCCGGCATCGCCACCCTTTACAGCTTCTGCCAGCAGGGCCAGGACTTCTTCATGGTGATGGAGTACGTGCCCGGAAAGACGCTGGAAGCGATCGAAAGGGAATATGGCGCGCTGCCCTGGCAAACCGCCGTTCCCCTGGCCTGCAAGATCCTTGAAGCGATCCAGCCGGCGCACGATATGGGCATCGTGCATCGCGACATCAAACCGGCCAACATCATGCTCACCACATGGGGCACCATCAAGGTGATGGATTTCGGCATATCGCGCATGATCGCCGCTCCCCGCATGACCACGGAAGGACGGCTGATCGGCACCATTGAATACATCTCACCGGAACGCGTCGAGGGAAAAGCGGCGGAGACGCGCAGCGACCTGTATTCGCTGGCAATCGTGTTGTTTGAAATGCTCTGCAACCGCCTGCCCTTCCAGAGCGACAGCGAGTTCGAGCTGATGCGCTGCCAGCTCCAGGATCCCATGCCCTCGTTTCAGGAGGTGGGCTGCAGTGCTCCCGTGGCCATCGAAGATGTGCTGCGCGTGGCCATGTCCAAGGCTCCCGAGGATCGCTATGAATCCTGCGACGCCTTTGCCGCCGCACTGAACCAGGCGTCGGGCAATATCGCCATCACCAAGAAGGCCGTTGTGGATCTCGTCGGCACCGTTGCCGTCAGGGAACTGGGAACGGCGGGGCACGTTTTCACTTCCGGCGAAATGCCGAATATGGCCACGCCGCAGACTGGGGCCACTTCGACGCCGGTTGCCAACTTGCCCAAACCTGCCGCGGGCCTTGCTTCTTCCAGGGCTTTCGCATGGCTGCGCGCGAACTGGAAGATCGCGGCCGCCATAGCGTCCATCTTTCTCTGCATCGGCATCGGGGTCATCGCCGGCATGTCGAAGCGGGCTGCGCAAACCGGGAATGCCAGCCCTCCAGCGCCTCCGGCAAGCCAGGTCCAGCCGGTCCCGGTTTCCACCTCAGCGCCGGTCTCAAATACGCCTGTCGTTCCGGTCTCATCCGAACCACCTGCCGTGCCGCCGCAGGAGGCCAAGCCCATCGAAGCGCCTCGCACCGACGATACGAAGCACACCCTCAAACCAAAAAACAACCTTCACGAAAAATCCCTGAAAGCACTTGACGAGTGAGAACAATTCCTATGAAGCATCATTCATTCATGGCCGCCCGCTTCCATCTTGTCCTGCTGATGCTCATCTTGCTGGTGAACATCGGCGCGGCCCAGACCGCGCCGGCCAAGCCCATTACGGAAAAGGGATTGACCGATGCGCTCAAGATCGGCGGCCTGGAAGAGAGCGAACTGATCACCGCCATCAAGACGCGCGGCGTCGACTTCGCTCTGACGGCGCAGACGGAAAAGGGCCTTCGCACGGTGGGCGCCTCGAATGCCGTCATCAATGCTGTGCGCGCGAATTATCGCGGCGCCATTGCAACTCCTGTCCAGCCCCAGCCGGCTCACCCGCAAGCGCCCTCGGCGGCAGTCGCTCAGCGACCCAATGCCTATCCGCCGGGAGTCTATTTCTTGAGCGGCTCCGTGTTGACACCGCTGCCGGTTGAGTCCATCGAATGGAAGGGCGCGGGACTGATGCGCGGCCTTCATAAAGCCAGCATTGGGCTGCTGAACGAGCAGATGACCGGGAATATCGCGGGATCGCACAGCGGCACGTCCATCCACATCCCGGTTTCCTTTCTGATGGAGCTTGCTCCGGGAACTTCGCCGGATAACTACCTGCTCTTGCATCTCCATGGCAAGCACGACGATCGTGAATTCAAGTCCGGTCTCGGCGGCGACAAAAGCAGCGACGAGGTGGCCTTTCAGGCAACAAAAACCGCTGAAGGCAAATACCAGATCAGTTGCACGCCGGGCTCTGGAGACTACGCATTTGTGCAGCGCAGCGACATACCCAAAGACAAGGGCGCGGACAGCCTCGGAAAGGCGTTTACCTTCCGCGTTCCGGATTGACGCTCTCTCGCTCAGCCCGGCTGCTCTTCGAGATGGTCAGCCCCGTGCGTTCGCCAATGAGCCGCGCCACTTTACGAGGACGGAAAAAAGTGTAGGAAGAGAACACGATCTCGCTTCCGTTCCTTGCCAGCACCGAGAACTGCTGCGCGTTCCCTACGCGTCTCTGCCTGATTGCAACCATCTGATCCCAAGCGAGAAAGAGATCCTGTGGTTTCTTCGCTGAACCCAGGCTGAAGGTTGCGCCGCGGCTATCCAGCAGGACTCGATAGTTCGCCATGGCACGGACCAGACGCCACAGCCACGAACCCAAGGCCCCCATTGACAGGGCGCCGATCGCGCTCCAAAAGATGCTTGGAACCTGGCCAAGACTGAACGCGCTGATCGGAAACATGAGGGAAACGATGACCAGCATCATGCAAGCGGCCATAAAGACGGCGAGAACGCCAAGGCTCAAGGTGAGCCAGCACAAAATCCTGCTGTTGCGATAGACCAACGGCTGAGAGCGGCTGAACGCAATCCTGGAATTGACTTCCACTCCCGGTTCCGGCACAGAAACCACTACTTGACTCATGCTGCCTCCTCCTTATCGTCCAACCAGCACGAAGGCTCCCCAATAATAGGGCAACTCCCTGCCATGATGGCTCAATCGAACGCTCTCGCGCATCTCCAACTGCGCCTGATTCAGGGCCTGATGCATTTCCATCCCGGAAACCCACTTGGCATAAAAGCGCTTCATCAGTTCCAGCGTCTCCCGGTCGGGCACAGACCACAGCGACATCAAAACCGCCTGCGCCCCGGCCTCCTCAAGGGCGCGCCGCAGGCCGAAGACGCCCTCGCCATTCTTCACGTCGCCCAGCCCGGTATTGCAGGCGCTCAGAACCACAAGTTCCGTTCCTGCCAGATTGACGTTGCCCACTTCCAGAGCGGTCAAAACGCCATTATCCAGGCCTTCGCCCGCGGGCTTGCCGGCAAGCGTGCGATCGGCTCCGGCAAAATAGAGCCCTGCACGGAGCATGGGGTCCTCCATCGGTGCATGCCGCATTTCTCCGGGGCCGGTGCGGTCGCTGCCGATTGTCTGATCGGGAAGGAAAAAGCCGTGCGTAGCGAGGTGGATGACGCGCTGGCTGCCGGCCTGCTCTACCACGCGCTTGAGGGCAAACTCATTGGTATAGACGGTTGTCTTCCATTGGTGCTGCCTCATGATCTCAGCGATGGCATTGACCTCTTCGCCCGTGGCGGGAAGACGCGGCAGGGCGGCGACCTTGCCAAGATCGCGCGAACGCGCATTGGCCGACGCATCTGGGACAGGAACCGGGGGCTCTTGCCCTGCCATGGCCAGTTTCCGCAAGGCGACCGTCTGTTGTTCCTCCGTCAGGTCGAAGGCAGGGTCGCCGATAAGCAGTGCGCTCGCGGCCAGGTGCTGAGCCGGGACACGCAGGATATCCCGGGTGCTGGACAGCAGGCGAAGATCATAACGCTCCATCTGCAATTTACCGTTGGGCGCCGCGATGATGCCGAGAGGAATCTGATTGAGAACGCCATCGAGAGAGAGATAAACGCGGGTCTTGCCGTCGAGGACCTTCTCCAGAGGCTTCCAGATCAGGCTGTAGGCATCCGCGCCGGGCAGTTCCGCTTCCGGCTCGGCCAGCGCTCCACGCGTGCGCACGGCCTGCTGAAATCGCTCTACAGCTTCGCCTTCCAGTTGCTTGCCATCGCCAAGAACAATGTACTGCGGCTGGTCTTTGCTCTCGCGCGTCACCACCAGCGCCACGTAGTAGCGAGCGCCGGTCCATTTCATCTCGTAGAAGTCGAAGCATGCGAACTCCACTGCCGCTTCTCCGGGCTTGAGCGCATCTCGAATTTGCTGCCAGGTGGCGCGGTCCAGCTTCTTGCGCTCTTGAAAGACCGAGGAACGCGCCACCAGGGCCTTTTCAATATCGTTCGCTTCGGCTCGCAACTGATCGATCTGCTTGCGCCAGAGGGTGCGATCCAGCGGCTCCGCATTGAGCAGCGCGGCGATCGCGGTGCGCCGGGCGGTGAGTTGGCGCAGCAGGTTCAGCGCCTCGGCGTCGCCGGAGGCCTCGACCGCGCGCCGCAAATCCGCCACGCTGCCGACGATGAAGCCCTTCTCCCAAAGCAGCAGGTTGTACATGAAGGCGGCCAGTTGCGGCTCCCTCTCCCGGTTGCGATGGACAAAGCTGAAGTAGACCGGAAAGGAATCGGCGACCGTGGCAAGAAAGCCCAGCCGCTCCTTTTCGCTCATGTAGGTGAAGTTGTATTGAAACTGCTGAAACAGGTTCTCGAAGGCGCGTCGGAAGAGCGGGTCCGCATCGGCGTATTTTCGCTGGTGATCGAAGAGCAAGGCGAGGTTGTTGAGATCCGTCGCAACCTCCGGATGGTCAGGCCCCAGCGCGGCCTCGTCAATGCGCAAAGCGCGCCGGTACAAGGGCTCGGCTTCAGCATATTTGCGCTCCTGGTCGAAGAGCAAAGCCAGATTGTTCAGAGCGGTGGCGACGCCGGGATGCTCGGGTCCGAGTGCCTTCTCCTGGATGCTCAGGGCGCGCCGATAGAGAGGCTCCGCGTCGGCTATCTTACCCTGAATCATGTAAACCTGGGCAAGGTTGTCGAGCGCGCTGGCCACATTCGGGTGGTCCATGCCAAGCTTCATTTCAAAGATGCGCAGGGCGCGCTGGTACATGGGTTCCGCCTCGGCATACTTGCCCTGATCAACCAAGAGCGCGGCGAGATTGTTGAGGCTGACGGCGACGTCGGTCTGATCGGGGCCCAGCGCCGCTTCCCGAATGCGCAGGGCGCGCTGGTAGAGCGGCTCGGCCTCGGCGTATTCTCCCTGGCGAACATGGAGTCCCGCCAGATTGCCGAGAGCATTTGCGACCGCGGGGTGGTCGGGGCCCAGCGCCTTTTCGTAGATGCGCACAGCGCGCTGGTAGAGCGGTTCGGCTTCGCGGTACTTGCCTTCCAGAACCTCGATCTGCGCCAGGTTGTTCAACGCCGAGGCCAGGTTGCGGTGATCGGGGCTCAGCGCCTTCTCGTTGATGCGCAATACGCGCTCCAGGAGGGATTCCGCCTCGCGATATCGGCCCAGATGGTAGAAAAGGGTCGCTAGATTGTTCAGATCGAGGGCCACGCCGGCGCTCTCCGCTCCAAGCGCTCTTTCGTCGATGTTGAGCGCCCTGCGATAAAGAGGCTCGGCTTCGATGTACTTGCCCTGGAAGTCATACAGGCCGGCGAGATTGTTCAACGCGGTAGAGACAAATGTGTCGTCGGGCCCAAGCGTCTTCTCGAAGATCTTCAGGGCGCGCGTATACATCGACTCGGCCTCGGCGTATCGGCCCAGATTGAATTCAAGCGCGGCGAGGTTGTTGAGAACGCTGGCAACAGCGGCGTGTTCCGGTCCAAAGAGCTTTTCGCGAAGGCGCAAGGAGCGTTGGTAGAAAGGCTCGGCCTCCTCATACTTTCCCTGGTCGTCATAAATGTGGCCGAGATTATTGAGTGCGGTCGCGACCCTCTCATCTTCCGGGCCATAGTCCATCTCCGCCGCCTTGAGCGCCTCGGCGGCCAGGGGAAGGGCCTCGGCGGTCTTTCCCTCCCGGCAGAGTTGGAGCACCTGGGAGGTCAGGTCATCCCATCTCGACGGTTGCGCGGAGCACAGCGAAGCCATGCAAAGCACAGCAAGAAAGGGCACGAGACCGCGAGGCGGTTTCATGCATCCGCATCCTGGAGAACGACCCCGTCTCATCAGGCGGCCGGCCTTCCTACCCAACAGCCATCGAGCGGCTTCACGCTGAGGCGCATGGTTGCGTACGTAACGCCGGGCAGGGTGATCTCCGCGCGGCTTTGCAGCGGCATCTTTGCATCGGCATCGCGATGCACAAGATAGCCTCCATCCAGCCTCAGGCTCGGCAACTGATCCGCGATGTCGGCAACATGGCGCTGCGGAATCATCAGATAGTCGCCGGAGATCAGGCCGATGTGGCGGGCGGGAAGTTCGTTGTCCTCCAAGGCGCTCTTCGTCGCAATCGCGGTGGTGAGGTTGCCGTTGAGTAGAAACTTGGTGCGATTCTCCCAGTCAGCCAGCACCTGCGTGAAGGCGCTGAGCGCGGGCACGCTGATAGCCGGCAAACTAACCAGCGGCACTACCATTTTGGCGCTGTTCATGATGACGTTGAGGGCCTTGACGAAGAGCGAAGACTCGCTGGCCTTAGAGATGTTGACCGCCATCATGCCCGCTCCCTGCGTCAGTAGAATCTTGTTTGTCCCTTGTGTTGCCTGAGGCGAGTGAAAGCCCAGTTGATCCAGCGGTGGAATCTTGCCCGTGCTCTTGCTTGGCGTAAGTGAAGCGATCGAGGTCCACGCAATGGGCGCGAAGATGTTCATGAGGGGATGAATCTGGGTGGTGTCCACGCGCAACTGCGAGGCGCGCATATGGGTTTCTCCGTTGCCGGGGCGATACTGCGACAACGCGACGCTGATCGCCACGTCGCCATCGTGTTTCAGCAATTCCTCCTTGCCGATGTCGGTGGCGTAACGCAGTCTGCTCTCATCGAACTTGTAATGCAGATACTGCGTTTCGGCGGCGGGATCGGGAAGCTGATCCGCGGGCCCCCGAGGTTTCGCCGGCTTTCCATCGACGTTCATCGTCGGATTGACTGCGTCGAAGAATCCATGCCAGAAACCATACGAGGAGTGGGGAGCGTCCTCGGACGACGCCTGTGCTGCCGCGGCATGATCTGCCTCTTGCGCCGAAACAAGTTCCGGTAAAAGAGCGGCGATCATCCCGAAGGTTGAGGCGTCGGTAACGAAACGGCGGCGGGATACGGACATGATCGTACTCCTTCAGAAAGCCATGACTGTCATGGGTGCGGTTGGGCCTTGACGCCGCTGGATTCTTCGCTGACCGCGTCCAATGGAAGGCTCCGCAAGGTCAGATAGCTGACGCCCCAGTTGGTCGGCATCGGGCCGGGTGAGCCGCGAAGACCGCTGCTGGTATCGTGCAGCAGTTTCTCCAGGGGTGATTCAGGAACCCTTGCGCCGCGCGCGGCAACGCCGTCGAAATTCAGCGCGGATGGGTCCGAGAGTGGTTCGGCGGTACTCAGCAAAACGTAGGTCTCCAGACCAAACGGCGGGACAATCCGCACCGTTCCGGAATGGGGCAGGATAAACTCTTCGCCTTGATCGGCGCGATTGGGAAACTGATTCTCCGAATGGTCCAGAGGATAGAGCAGCGCGCCCCGGCCCTGGCAATCGATATCGAAGATGTAGACCCACCTCTGTTCATTGATGGGGATCTCCCCCGACTTCAGCGCCATCTTGACTCTGTCCCTCTGGTGCACCACTCCGCCGGAGACGACAGGCGCTCCCCCTTCGGCCGGGATCATCTCCAGGGTGTAGTAGTCGGCGCTAGATGCTTCGGCGGGGCTGTCCGCCATCTGCAGCCAACCGTGCACTTTGGCTAGCCGTGCGGCGTACCGATTGAGGGTGCCGACTGCGCCATCAAGGCTCTTTGCGCCATCCAACTCCACCCAATCGCTTCGCACCGGGTACGGCGATATCGTGGAGCAGCCGGGAGTGTGGTCGGCCGTGGCCGCTTTATGCGGGCTGGCCTCAAGGTCGCTCTTGTGCAACCAGCTGTAGGCAGGTTGATTGCCGCGCAGCGCGCCGGCAAGAACATATTGGGCGCCGGCCATTTCGGGGGAATTCTGAATAGCGCTGTTGCGTTCTTCCACCTGCAGCTTCGATCGCAATTCACTCGGCGGCGGAAGATTGACCCACAGCTTGGATCCGGTGGGAAGATATTGGCGCAATGCACTTCCAGTCAAACGTGGGCCGAGAAAGATGGGGGGGGATACGCCCGCCTGCTGCAATTGCCATTGAGTGCCGTCCCAACTGAGTTCGTGAGTCCAGGGCGCTTCAGCGGGGTCGTCCACGACGACTACGCCAGATACATGAACCTGAACGACAGCGTCATCAATCTGAGTAAGCGAAAGATTGGTCGGCCAATGCCAGACCAGCAGCGGCGCTGCGTCAGCCGGAACCCACTTCGTCATTACAAAGATCTCTCCGTTGGCGACGGTTGCGCCCGGAGGGCTGACCACCTCGGCCGTCGAGCGGGCAATCCCCTTGAGGCCCACAATCCGCAGCGTTACCGGGGGTTGGGAGCCGGTTGGAGCGATGGAGGCGAACTCGCTGCCTGCGCCTATGCCGGAAACCAGGCCGATATCCAGCCAGACGTTGCCGTCCTCGCCGGTCATAAGGGCGGCTGCGTGGGTCATGGTGGAGGCAGCGACGGCGTCGCCAAAAAGCGGCTGGCGGCTGCGCATTGCGCCCGCGTCTAAATCGGGTTCCTGGACCGGGATGCTGCTGCCTCCAAGCACTGCCCTCACCCGCCGATTGACAACCGAGGCCGAGGCCGTGGCGGGCAGCACTTCGAGCGCCTGAATCAGCGCCGCCGTGAATGCGCCGTGCGGCTCAGAGCCGGTATCGGAGGCTTCGTAGGCGCTTTGATCCTGCTGCGCGGCAGCGAAGATCAGCGCCGGGTTGTCCTTGCGCGCGGCGGGCGCGGGTTGCGTCTCGCCGTTGGGAAGCAGATCGGGAGCTTCCGCGATATCGCGCGAATCGTAGGACAGCGTACGAGCCCGATAACCCGAGCCGATGCCGCGGCTGAGGCCTCCGCTATGACAACTGTCCAGAATAGCCGTCAAGCGGATGCCCTTGTCCAAAGCCGCATTGAAAATGCGCGTCATCTCCCGGTCGCGAATGTCGTATCCGCCGCGCCACGCATCGGAGGCAACGATGGTGCTGTCTGTCGGAACATACTTCCCGTCTACCAGAAGGGTCAGTTTGTTTCCTTTGCTGTTGACGCGCAGCGAACCGTGGCTGGCGATATAAAACACCACCGTATCGCCGGGGTTCGGCAGGTCTACGAGATACTTCCGCATGACCTCCAGAATGCCGTCGCGGGTGGTCTCGGAGGCAGGCAGCAGCTGCACTCCGGGACGCGGCCGCGGCGGCGCGGGATTGGTGAGCAGGACCACTTGGCGGGGAGGAAAGGAGAACTTGGGGCTGGTCAGCAGGTCGGCCATTGCCTGGGCGTCGTTGACGGCGCCATGAAGATCTTCAAAGCGGTCCAGCGAGCATCGACCATCTCCGCAACCGGCGGGATGAACCGCCTGGGTGCCTTGAGGCTGGTAGGTGTTGATGCCGATGAGCAATGCGCGCTGTGTCAGCCCAAATGCCTGTGTCAACGAAAGCGCATAAACAAGAACAGACAGAGCGGCAACGTGCAGCCTCATACGCGCTCCGATGACAGAATTGAACAAGAGCATAGTCCATCCGTTCGCCAAGCCCATGAATCAATCCATCCTGAGCGGAATTCGCTGACCGGATTCTCTCCCATCATGCCCTCCGGTGCGCATTCATCGCGCCTCGGAAATCCGGTCCCTTGAGGTACTGCGAGTTTGGCGCCTCTTCGATGCGGTCCGGAAACGCCTTCCGCCAGAAATCGGCTGTGCGATTCCAAACCGTGGCATTCGCACCAGGGTCCTGGAGGCCGCAAATGACCGTCTGGTCAAGCAGGTAGTTGCTGAAGCCTGCACCGTTTTTTTGCGTTGGTGTCCTGCTGTGCCCAATAGGTCGAGTGCTGGGCGTCGTTTGCGGTCTGGGCGGCGCTGGATCGCGCTCTGCGATCCGCGGTTTGGAGCGCCTGGGGCGAGAAGGAATTGGACGAAAGCAAACAACCGTAAGAACCGCCCGAACCCTTGCATCATGACACTTGCCTTCCTTGTTCGCTGGATCTCGAGCATGCACGTACACAGAAGTGCGAAGCGACCGAAGAATTTCAACCGTACAGAATAGACCTAACCGCCGGGCAGCGCGTATCTATTTCGGATATGAGCTTTCGGATTCGCAAACAACATGGTTCCCACCGCCTTCGACACAGAAGCGTCCGGTTGACCGTGTCAGGGATAAAGTTCTGGCCCATGTGTCGCACTTGAGACGGAGTCTGCCGCACGTCCCGCAGGCTCCGTCACAAATCGATGCCCGGCACGCGCCGAGTGAGTCAACAAGTCGACGGACGGCGACAGTTCATGGGGTTTCATGGTAGGCAGGCCGGCCAATACTGGGGAACGAATCCGGCCACGGAAAACGCTTCCGCCCATCTCGTCGCTTTACTTCCATCCGCTTTTCGCATCCTTGAATCGGGGAATGGTACCTCCACGGAGCCTGCGGAGAGGCCCCTGCGCCTCCAAGTAAAGCGATTTCTTCCTCGGAAATTCCCTAAGGATGGCGGCCAGCGCCCGCAAATTGCGGCACTTAACTTTTCTCTTGACAACCGAGGCCGGGTAGCGTAAGTATTCTCTCGCTCTAGAAAGCGCTTACCGCGATGCCTTCTGGTTTTGATGCCTTGGAATTCCGCACCAGGCGGCGGTAGGTCAAGTTGAGCGACTCACCCAGACACGCGCAGTCTCGCGGCCGAGGCCAAGGAAGGTTCGGGCCGGCGAAAGCGGAGTCGATCTGGGAAGCAAGTTGACAGCGGCTCAGGGTGACAGAACCCAGGGCCAAAGAGAAGCGATCGCAGATCGTTTCCAGCCGAATAGGCGCTTCCGCTCGCGTGCATCTCGTAGACCGAACTTGAATCCGGCGCAGGTACGGCACGAGGCGGAAGCAAATCATGCAGAGAAGAAACCGTTTGCTCAGGAGGCAAATCATGAATTCTCTCACCCATCGAGTGGAGCAGATTGCAATGGCGCCCATGGCAAAAAGACCGCCATGGAGACTACTGACGGCGTGCTTGGTGTTCCTCGCAACGCTGCTGCTGATGCCCGGAGCTTGGGGCCAGGACAACGCAACCATCAACGGGACCGTGATGGATCCCACTGGAGCGGTGATTCCAAACGCCGCCATCAGTCTTACCAACCCGGCGACCGGCCAGGTAAGACAAGACACCTCAAACAGCGCGGGCGCTTATCGGTTTGCCAACCTGGGAGTTGGCACCTACACGCTCAGCGCTTCGGTGACCGGCTTCCAGAAATACACCAAGACCGACATTGTGGTGAACGTCGCCCAGTCCCTGGAAGAGGATATTACCCTCACCATCGGCAGCCAGGGACAGACGGTGACCGTGGCGGCCGACGCCTTGCAGGTGCAGTCGGAGACCAGCGAACTCAGCACGCTCATCAGCGGCGAGCAGGTCTCGCAACTCGCGACCAACGGCCGCAACGTCACATCGCTCGCGGCGCTGGGACTGGGAGTGTCAAATAACCTGCCTCCTTTTGGCGGTGTCAATGCGCTCACATCCTCCAACGGCATCAGCTTCAATGGAACCCGTTCAACCCACAATATCTACCTGTTGGACGGCGCGGAACAGAACGATCGCGGCTGCGGCGGATGCTTCATGAACCTGCCTTCGCAGGACGCTTTGGCTGAATTCCAGACTTTGGACAGCAACTACAGTCCGGATTACGGCATCGGGTCGGGCGGTACCATTGTCATGGTCCTCAAGTCCGGCACGCATAGGTATCACGGTGAAGTCTATGAATTCAACCGCAACACCGACTACGATGCCGCGGATTACTTCAGCAAATCGGCGTCCGAGTTCAAACTGAACGAGCCGGGCGGCAATATCGGCGGCCCGCTGTGGATTCCGCACGTTTACGATGACGCGCGCAACAAGACGTTCTTCTTCTGGAATGAAGAGTGGCGGAGGCTGATCCAAGGCAGTTCGCCCTCGATTCAGAATGCCATTCTGGCGAGCAACTTCCCCACCTCCAATGCCCCATTGACGTACACCATTCCAACCGGCGGCCCTACCCCAATTGTTCCCAACACCGCCAACCAGAACCTTTTCCCGTCTACCTGGGTTGTCGGGCAGCCCATTCCCGCCAATGAGGACGGCACTCTCACCATCCCCGCCAACCTCATCGACCAGAATGCGGTTCTTGAGGTGAATGCGGGCACCTTCCCGAAGCCCAACTACAACAATGGAACGCAATACATTGCCTCCATTCCTCAGCCCACCCACGTCCGCGAAGACGTGGTGCGCATCGACCACGCCATCAACAGCAAATATCAGTTGATGGGCCACTACCTGCACGACACGCTCTTCCAGCAGTACTTCCCGCCACTGTGGGGCGACAGCACGTATCCGACCGTGGGCACCACAATGAACAATCCGTCGTTTACGGCTGTCATCAAGCTGACTCAGACCTATACGCCCAACCTGCTCAACGAGACCGCCATTCTCTACAGCGGCAACAAGATCACTTTGACGCCCATCAATGGCGCGGGCGCCAATTTCGCCCGGCCCTCCGGGTGGACAGCGACCAGCTTCTTCCCGACCACCGATGCGGCAACCAATGACATGCCCGAGATCGATCTGGTAGGGTCGCCGTTGAACGTGAACTGGAGCGAAAGCTACTATCCATGGAAGAACGGATACGAGGGCTTTGAGTACCGGGACGACCTCTCCTATTCGACTGGGCGGCACCAGTTGAAGTTTGGCTTCGCACTGCTGCACGACTACAAGAACCAGCAACTGCAAGCCAACACCCAGGGGACGGCAGTGTTCAACTCGAGCAATTTCTCTGGCGACTCGTATCTCAACTTCATGCTTGGAGACGCCTCCAGCTTCACGCAGTTGCAGTTCCTGTACGACAAGCACTGGGTCAACAACAACTATGGAATCTATGCCAACGACAACTGGCACGTGTCTCCGCGTTTGACCCTGAACCTCGGGCTGCGTTACGACGGGCTGCCGCACGCCTTCGAGCGGTATAACGCGTTCGCGAACTTTGTGCCTGCGGATTATCTTACGGCGCTGGGCAATCCGGTTAACTTGACGGACGGCACCTTGGCTACGTCGCAACTCACCGCCTTCAATGGCCAGAATTTCTATCTGAATGGCATCGAACGGGCGGGCGTCAACGGCTTCCCCCGCGGAAACGTCAAGAACAAGTACGACACCTTGCAGCCCAGGATCGGCTTTGCCTACAACGTAAGCGGCAATGGCAAGACAGTCCTCCGGGGCGGCGTGGGAATGTTCTATGAGCGCGTTCAGGGCAACGACGTTTACAACGCAGCCTTGAATCCCCCGTTTGCCTACCAGCCTTCCGCTACCAACGTCTACTTCTCCAGCCCCACGACCAACGCGTTAACGGGAGCACATACGACCCAATCCTTCCCCTCCACAATGACCAACATCAAGTACAACTATCCGCCTCCCGGAACGGGAAACTTCAGCTTCGGACTGCAGCATGAGTTGGCTCCATCGATCATTGCGGTCGTGCAGTATGCCGGCTCCATCGGCTGGGACCAGAACGACGACCGGGCCATCAACACGTTGCCCTTGGCCGATCCAACCAATGCGGCCGGACCTTATGCCACCCGTGAGGCCGTATCCAAGGGAACGGCCACGACAAACTACTACCGGAACTTTCCTGGCTACAGCACCATCACCCAGGAAGAGAACGAGACCAATTTCGACTACAACTCGTTCCAGGCAGGCGTTCGGCTTGAGAACCGGCACGGGCTCACCACGCAGGTGGCTTACACCTGGGGGCACAACATCGATGAGGTGGCCAACGACCTCAATTCGCTCAGCAACCCCTACAACCCGAAGTATGACCGCGGGTCGGACACCTCGTTTGACCGGCGTCACATCTTCAACGTGAGCTATATTTACTCGCTCCCATTTTTCGCGAAGAGCACCAACGTGGCAGCCAAGGACATACTCGGCGGCTGGCAGGTTTCCGGCGTCACCGTCGCGGAAAAGGGCGTGCCTCTCTACATCACATACTCGGGCACCGACACCCTGGGTTTGGGAGGCGGCACCACCAATCGTCCCGACCAGGTGTCAAAGGTCTCCTACCCCAAGACGAAGGCGGCCTGGTTCAGCACCAGTTCTTTTGCCGCTCCAACGGCTCCCTGGAACGGCGGTTCGAACCAGGGCTTTGGCAGCGCCGGAAAGGACGCGGTCGTAGGACCGGGAATCTTCAATTGGAACCTGTCGCTGTTCAAGAGCATTCCGCTTACCGCCCACGAGGGACCGAAGATCGAGCTGCGCTTCGAGTCCTTCAACACCTTCAACCACACGATTCCGCAGGGCGTAGACCAGAACACGGGTGACTCGAACTTCGGGCACATCACCAGTGACTATGGCCCGCGCACCTTGCAGCTTGGCGGAAAGATCCAATTCTAGATTGCAACGCTCAATTCGGCGCAGCGGTGGTTCACCACTGCTGCGCCTTTTTCCGCTCCTTGTTCCGATCTTCCGATTGCGCGCCGCCTTCCAGGCGAGCGAGAATGCCCATGGAGATGCGCATGAAGCGGGATGTGCAAGCGGGAATCGTCCTGACGATCATCTTGGCGATGGCCGTTGCCGGCATCCGTGGCCAGACGACCGCGGCTGCGGACAATCAACGCCAGGCGGCGATCGCGCCACAGCAACAAGACAACAACGCCGAGGACGAGGCGGCGTGGCGCACCTTCTTGAAGAGTCACCCGGCGAACGCGGAGGCCTACGCCCATCTGGGCCTGCTCGAAGCCCGCCAGGAACACTACGCGGAGGCTGTGCCGCTTTATCGCAAAGCCTTGGCGCTGAATCCGGCAATGCCCGGCTTGCGCTTGGATCTTGGCCTGTCGCTGTTCAAATCCGGCGCCTTGAAAGAGGCCATCCAAACCTTCACTCCGCTCCTGAAGAACGAGCCCGGCTCCTCGTCCGAAAAGGTGCGCCTGACCACCCTCATTGGACTGGCCCACTACGGGCTGGGCGAATACGCGGCAGCGATTCCCTTTCTGAAAGAGGCCACGGCCCGCGACCCGCGGAATCTGCCCTTCCGCCTGGCTTTGGCGCATAGTTGCCTCTGGTCCAAGCAGTATCAATGCGTCCTCGATGTCTACCACGAGATACTGACCCTCAACGCCGAGTCGGCCGAGGCGGACATGCTTGCCGGTGAGGCATTGGACGAGATGAAAGACAATAAAGGGGCGGCGGAGCAGTTTCGCGCCGCCGTCAAGGCCGACCCCAGAGAACCGAATGTGCACTTCGGTTTGGGATATTTATTGTGGGGTCTTATGCAATATGAGGAGGCGGCCCAGGAGTTCCAGGCCGAACTGGCCAACAACCCGGATCACGGCCAGGCCCTGACTTATCTGGCCGACACCGACATCCGATTGAGCCATCCCGAGGCCGCGCCTCCGTTGCTTGAGAAGGCTCTCCGGATCGACCCTCGCATTGAACTCGCGCACCTTGATTTGGGCATCTTGTATGGCGACGCCGGCCGCAAAGACGAGGCCCTGCGGGAACTGAAGATTGCCGAGAAGCTCAGTCCCAGCGACGTAAACGTCCATTGGAGATTGGCGCGATTCTATCAGGCCGCGGGGAGAAAAGACGAGGCGAAGGCGGAATTCGACAAGACCCGCAGCTTGCAGAAAGCTGCCGATGAAACCATCTTCAAGAAACTCCACGAAGCTCAGGCCAAGGGCAAGCCGGCAGACGAAACGCCCCCCGCGCCAGAAGCAAAATGAGCGCGAAGCCAGCCTGTTGCTGACTTCCCTTGCCTATGGCAGGACTTTGGCTGCCGCTTGGCCTCGATTTTTCAACGCGGGATCCGCCCTCATTTTTTTCACTCGCCCATGGATTATTGCTGCCTTGGCTTGCCCGGCTCAGGCGCAGTGGATGAAACCACGCCCACCGCCTCCCGCACGGTGTAGAAGCGGTCGGCAGCCAGATTCGTGAGCGTTTCCACCTTCCCATCCGGCCATTGGACTTGAGCTTTATCCACTCGCTCATGGCCGCCCAGCCCGAAGTGGATGCGAATGTCGTTCTGCGACAGGTAGCTGCCGCCGCTGACCACCTCGCCTAGCTGCACCAGATCGCCCGCTGTGGCCCGCACCCGCGCATTCAGGGCCAGGCGGTTGCACTTCACGCCTTCCAACTGGAAACTGATCCAGTGGTTTTGCTGCCCGCCCTCGGGGCGCAGAATCATTGGCCTGCCCACCAGATTCTCAGTCACCGCTTCCAATTTGCCGTCGTTGAAAAGATCGCCCACTGCAAGCCCACGACTTACTTGGGGAATCTGGATCGCCGGCCCGGCAAGCTTACTGATATCTTTGAAGGTTCCATCGCGTTGATTCAAAAACAATAACTTCGGCTCACGATATTGAGTGGCCAGAGCAGCGCGATCCACTTGAGGGTACACGTGCCCGTTCACCACAAAAAAATCCTGCCAGCCAGAGTTATCGAAGTCAACGAAAGCATCTCCCCAGCCAACATACCCCTTTGTGCCCCGCGCAATCCCCGAAGCTACCGAAACGTCCGTAAAGCTCATATCCCCATCATTGCGGTAGAAGGCGGCGTATTCGTTGTCAAAGTGCGAAATCAGCAGCGACATGCGCCCCGTGTGCTGATAGTCGCCCAGGGCAACACCCATATTGGCCTGCCGCGCGCCGCTCTCGCTCAACCCCACGCCGGAGGTAAAGCCGACATCCGTGAAAGCGCCCCGGCCATCTCCCTGGTAGAGATAATTCGGCTGGCCGTCGTTTGTAACCAGCAGATCCAGCTTGCCGTCGTTGTCGAAGTCCGACCAGATCGCCGTCAAGCCAAAGCGATGTTCCGCATCCCCCACGCCCGATCTTCTTGAAACATCGGTGAAGGTCCCATCCCGGTTGTTGTGGTAGAGACTGTCCGGAGATCCCTTCAAGCCGCGCGGCCCGCACTGCACTTCGACCCCCATGTACTTGCATGTCATGCTGGAACCGAATGCCGGCAGGTCGTCTAACTGAAAATCCACATAGTGCGAAACAAAAAGATCGGCCCAGCCATCGTTGTCGTAATCTCCAAATGCGGCTCCCGTGGCCCACATGTGGTCGCCGCTCAGCCCGGCGCTCTTGGTCACATCGGTAAAAGTGCCGTCACCGTTGTTGCGATAGAGAACCACTCCACCGAAGCAGGTTACCAGCAGGTCGGGCCATCCATCGTTGTTATAGTCTCCAACCGATGCTCCCATCGCCCAGCAGGGATACCCCACCCCGGCCTTGTCGGTCACATCCGTGAAGGTTCCATCGTGGTTGTTATGATAGAGGGCGTTCCGCGCCTTCTGTCCATGAAGCGCCATCTCCACGCTCTGCGCATTCGTAAAATAAATGTCTGGCCAGCCGTCGCGGTCATAATCGATCAGCGCCACGCCCCCGCTCATTGACTCCACGATAAACTTCTGTTCGGGACTCGAAAAATGTTCGAATTGGATACCGGTCGATGCGGTGATATCCACCAGTTCCGGATAGTCAAGCGTCTCTCTACTTGCTTTGTTCTTCGCCTGTGCCTGCGCGCTCCCTCTCTGCGTCAAGGGTCCCTCCGCAAGTGGGGGTTGCGTTTGGCCCTTGCCCGCGGGAGTGAGGCAAAAAGCAAGAAGCACTGTGAGCAGGCAGACAAGCCCAACTTCAGACTTGAGGCCGGCGGGGCCGCCGGGGGCGTTTTGCTGTCTGTGGCCGTCTCTCATTTTGCTGGCTCTATGGCAGTGCTTGTGTGTGATGATGCCGCTGGGTGGAAAAGTCCAAGAGCCGGACTTCCCCCCTCGCTTTGAAATCCCGCAAGCGCGTCGGGTTTCCCGCTTCTGCCACCACCCCAGCCACGATGAGCAGCATTTCTGACCTTCCCTCTTAAGAACAAATGGCCGCTCAACAGCGTGTGGGCTTGGTCTGCTGTTTGCGATGACAAAAGACCAAAGCCCGCAGGCAAGAGAGATCGGCGATTCAACTTCAGGTTAAGGCCATCTTGAACCGAATACAAGCCTTTGTCCGCTTTGTTGATCAGGACGCGCGGCTCCGCCATGAATTGAGAACGCTCGCGACTTCGACCCGCCCAGCCCCAGGAACGATCGATATACGGCCCTGTCTCTCAAGCTTCTTTCAGCAGTTCCGTTCGATACTTCGGCGCCAGAGCCTTTGCTTTCTCTATGAACTCGCGCTGTTGCTCTTTGTCGAGTTCGGCAGGCGCTGCGGTGCGGGTCGCGACCGGCACGCCTAACTCCTGGAAGAAGTTGTCCAGGCCTGCCGGTGAACAGATGCAGAGCAAACGCACATCCTTCGAAGAAGAGTTATGAAACTGGTGCGGGGCATTGGATGGAACGTTGACTGTATCCCCGGCCCGCGCGATCGATTTCTTGCCACGGAAGGTTACCTCCATCTCCCCTTGCAAGAGAATGAAGGTCTCTTCGAAGTCGTGACGGTGGGGTGGCGGCCCGCCGCCAGGTGGGATGTGCATATCGATCACACAGAAGCGGCCATTTGTCTGATCGCCAGGCACTGCAATCGTGTAGGTGTTCCCAACGATGCCGATATGCGGAAGCGCCTCATTCCCGTCAGGCTGGGCGATGGTGAGAGAGCGCTGCAAATCGTCGGGAGGAAGCGGCGGATACTGGCTGATCGATTCAGGCATGGCACGTCTCCTTTGTTGATAGGGGGATTGGGTTAAAGGGCGGGTCTCCGTTGTTTGAATTCCCGGATTGACCGGGTCACTCCCCGGCGAAGCCATAGCGAGAGGCCCGGCTCCCAAGCGCCAAGCCGCGCATTCTGGAGCAGGGGCCCAAACTTGATTTGGGAGAGGAGTCCGGAAAGCAGAGCGGTGACGTGCCGCAGGGCGCCGAGAGTGGCCCGAAGCGTGTGACCGGACAAGCAAGGGATCAAGACGAGAGACGAGCGATTCATGTGTCGCATAGATCGAGACATTCGACGAGCGCTAGCCCCACGCCACAACGGGCCGAACCTCACGCTCAACAGCCGTGTGAGAGAAGATCGGCGAGGACAAACATCGTGTCGCATTGCAGCTGAGAACGCGCTCCGATGTCTTTGGAGAAACGAAGGGCCTATCTGCCGCGAATTGTAGTCGCGTAGGGGCATGGAAAACGCCTCAAATGGGATGTGGCTGCGTCTATTCGAAAGCTTGATCGGCTCGGAATCGCACGATGGTCAATCCAAGGGGATCAACGGCAAGCTCGTTGTTCTTTACGTTCTCCCGGAAGACGTAAGTGACACTGGCGGTCCAACTCTCCCTTTTCACCTCGGTGTGGTCAGCCGGATTGCTGAACACTTTCACGAACTCAATCCGAGCCGAATAGGGGGACTGTCGCAGATCGTCAAGGACAACCTCTTTGACTTCGACATCGACGTATGGAAGCGAGCTGTTCTTGACGTAAGTAGGAATCATGTTGTCCTTGCGTTCCTGGTCAATGACAGCACGCTGAACATCGCTGTTGAGAAAATAGAGGGCGCTCGTCTGGTCGCGCTCAATGGTGAAGCGATTGCGGCTGAAATAAAGCTCCGCCCAGCGGGTCAAGTAATACTTGTTCTCAGCTTCCTGCGGCCGGTATTGGAAGTTGCGATAGTCGATCGCTTCTGCTCGGCCCACGTCGTTGATGCGGACGATCAAGGGATGGATGGCGGCGAGCGCTTTCTGGCTTTTGAACGTGAGCGCTGCCAGCACCAGACAGACGATAGACAATATGAGGATGGTGATCTTCAGATAGGTATTCATCACCAGCGGATCGCCGTACTGTTCCAGGTAGCGTTCCGCCGCCCGAGTAATCTCCGGCGCTGCCTTTGTGTGTACGCTCATCTCAAAGCCCTCCTTTGGTCACGATCAAACCAGTGCGCGTATTGCCATCATTGCCACGCCGAGACCGCTACCGCCACCGCTTGTGTGGCCACTGAAAAGAGACTGTGTAACGGCTGGGATCTTGAAGAGTATGTAGACGTTCACCAGAACCAGGAGAATTAGTAGCGGCAAAGTTTGGACAATCAGCGCGGGATCGGAGACACTCTGCCCAAGTTGGAGGTAATAGCTCGTCAAAACATGAGAAAGTACGTTCATCGCTGCTGCGGCTACTACCTTGTAAAAGCTGAATCCGAGGTATGCTTTGAGCCAGCCCCAGAACAACCAATCGAGCTTATCGAAGACGAGAAATGGGATGAAGAGCGGTCCGAGAAGCCCGATGATGGTCGAGGCAATTGCACCGTAGGCAATGATGGCCGAGACAACTGCGGCCAGAATGGCCATAAGGAACTGGACGGCAAAGTACATGATCGAGTAGTAAGGCGACATGATGCCGGTCAGCATTGAGGGGCCCGTCTTCGAGGATGCCTCGTGGATCTGGTTCAGCATGGTCGTGGACCCGTCCGCTCCAATAACGTTGACGAGATTGGCCGTACCTCCGTCGATAAATCCCTTAATGGAGAATCCAAGCCCAGGGATCGCATTGTCGTAGTAGCTGACCATTGCGTAGGCGAAAGTGAGAAGCATGAAAAGGCTGATAAATTTCCCAATGCTGAATCCCGCCCCGCCTTGTGCCGATGCGAGAGATTCCTGCACGCCGAACCAGACGAGCATCATGGTCGCAAGGGCGATCACGATGTGAAGCCCGATTGCGGTAATAGAGGGTGCCGCCGTCGCCGCAAGCGACTGGCACCCTTGTGCAATTAGCTCGAAGAGACCCGTGCCCATTCAGCACCTCTCGGTTTCTGCGCCTTGTGCTTTTAACCGTCGCGATTCAGTAGGATTGGGTGAGAAGATTAGCTGCACCGCTGCTTGTGGACGCTATGTTTGCGTTGTAAAAGCTTTCATATCCTGCCGAGTCACGAAACGCGGATTTCATTGCGTCCTGCGCCTGCTTCTGGGCGATCATCTGCTGTAGCGCAAGGTTTGCATTGATCTGGTTGGCATCCTGCTGCGTTCGCAGCTGTAAGAGCAGCGCTTGATTGATGCGCTGGAGCGTGGCCATAACGGTTTGCTGGCTGGGGTCCTGGGTCTGCGATGCCGCCTCAAGATTGGCTATGTCTGTCTGTCGTGTAGCTTGGTTCGCACGGATCGTACCAAGCACCTGCAGGTTGGTGCTCATAATGGAATCGCCGATGTCTATGGTCGCACCCTGCGCGGCGATTTGTTGTTGTCCAAGGATGCTCGTTGTTCCGTAACCGGGAATCATGGTCGGAGTTCGTGGCACGACCGCTTGCTGATAGGACACTGCCGCTCCGGTTCCCCTCACAGCTTGAGAAGTGGTTGAGTTTTAGCTGCCTTGTTCAGCATGTGGTTCGGCTCATACACCCCAAAGCCAGGTCAAAACGTTGGCAGCCAGAACAGCGATGCCTGTGCCGGCGGCAACACCGGCCAGGGTCTTCTTGGCCCCCGGTTCGCCGTGCGCGAACTGGTAGCCACCA
>Ga0302320_10000919_pt1 | contig 70243 bp, 62 predicted proteins | sample Bog_T0_3_FD_202130 | JGI IMG/M metagenome (GOLD analysis project Ga0302320, IMG submission 202130) | Peat permafrost microbial communities from Stordalen Mire near Abisko, Sweden - Bog_T0_3 | ecosystem: Environmental > Terrestrial > Soil > Wetlands > Peat | place: Sweden: Abisko, Stordalen Mire... | reverse complement strand
ATTCAAAGTACATAGGCTTCCGCGGAGGGCGGCTTCCTTCAAGTCGCTGTATCCGAAGCGCCCCGAGCGAGAGCATGCAACTGCGTACTGTTGCGTGGCGGGGCGCTCCAGATACAGCACTAAGACAACGCAGGACTTGGCCGCAGCAGGGATAGATTGGCTGTTAACAGCAATGCGTGAGCCGGTGTGTGCGCGCATATAATTGGCGTTCACGATCCTCGCTTGCCAGAGGCGCTCAATGGCTCATGTGACTCTCAGGAATAGCTACCTGGCGCTATCGAATCGGCTCAACCGTTTTCCGCAAGGTGCGCCACCTTCCGAGCTTCTCTTCCGGATACTTGAGATCTTGTTTACCAGGGACGAAGCGGCTCTGGTGGCGCTGCTTCCCATCAAGCCCTTCAACGTTGCCGCGGCGGCAAGAGTATGGAAGAAGCCGGTTGCCGAATCGCGAAAGATTCTTGAGGGGCTCGCCTCGCACGGGATGCTTCTTGACATGGAGATGCAAGGGGAGCAGATCTTTGTCTTGCCTCCGCCTATGGCTGGCTTCTTCGAATTCTCAATGATGCGCTTGGGCAACGCATACGATCAGAAACTGCTGGCCGAGTTGTTCTACCAATATCTGAACGTGGAAGAGGACTTTGTAAAGAACCTCTTCGCCGGGGGCGAAACGCAACTGGGGCGCACGTTTGTCAATGAGAGGGCACTGCCTGCGGACCAAACGTTAGAGGTGCTGGACTACGAAAGAGCCAGCGAGGTGATCGGCTCGGCATCGCATATGGGCGTTGGAGCCTGCTACTGCCGACATAAGATGCAGCACATGGGGAAATCCTGCGATGCTCCCATGAACATCTGCATGACCTTTAGCGGGACGGCTCAGTCGCTGATCAAGCACGGCATAGCGCGCAAGGTTGATGCAAAAGAAGGTATGGAACTGCTGGACGAGGCTCTGGAGCACAACCTGGTACAGTTCGGTGAGAACGTACAGCAGAAGGTGGCGTTCATATGCAACTGCTGCGGATGCTGTTGCGAGGCTATGCTCGCTGCCAAACGCTTCGCCGTTCTAAACCCCATCGCCACCACTAACTTCCTGCCGGAAGTTAGTGCGGATTCGTGCAATGGCTGCGGCAAATGCGTGACCGTCTGTCCAGTGGAGGCCATGGGACTCGTGTCTGCAGGTGACCCTCATAAGCCAAGGCGCAGAAAAGCGCGCCTCGACGAGTCCCTGTGCCTAGGTTGCGGCGTCTGCGTGAGGACTTGTCCAAGCGGCGGGATCAGGCTCAGATTCCGGAAGATGCGTGTGATCACCCCGGTCACCACTGCCCATCGCGCCGTGCTCATGGCCATTGAGCGGGGCCAACTTCAGGACCTCATCTTCGACAATCAGGCGTATTGGAATCATCGCGCCATGGCCGCCATCCTGGGAGTGATCCTGAAACTCCCCCCGATCAAACAAATAATGGCGAGCAGGCAAATGAAGTCTCGCTACCTTGAACAGCTGATGCGACCCAGAGATTTTGTCCATCTTGACCATTGAAAGAGCAGGCGCGAAAATCCTGGTCTGGCATCTACTTCGGCAACCGACGGGGCCTCAGTTTGAGCTTGATTTCTGGATAACCGCCAACCCGGACGTGACGTGAGCCAAATCCCAGCTACTTCCGGATCGACGACCATCCGACCGAAACCCATCTTTCGTCGGTGGAACACCTCCTACTGTCTCGCCGCCGCGGGTGGCGAGCGCTGAGGGATGCGCTCGCCGATGCGTTTATATACCTGACCGGGGTGGAGAGTTCGAGCACTTACCGATGCCGCCAAGTCGTCGACATACCTGATACACTCCGCTTGTCGCATGCGTGGCTCGCGGAGGTCCTTGAGTGCCAATAAGTACTTCACGAGTCGGCGTGCTCGCCGATGCAACACTGGTGGGCCACACCCGTCACCAGACCGCATTGCGGCTGCTGCCCTTCCTGTTCGTCCTGTATATCGTCAACTATCTCGACCGTACCAGCGTTGCGTATGCGGCGATCGGAATGTCTCGCGACCTGGGCTTCAGTGATCGCGTGTTCGGCCTGGGCGTGGGCGTGTTTTTTGTTGGGTACCTGGCGCTGCAGATTCCGGGGTCGCTGCTGGCGGAGAACTGGAGCGCGCGGAGGACGATCTCGGGGTCGATGGTGGTATGGGGATCTCTGACGGCGCTGACGGCGCTGGTGCATACGCCGACGCAGCTTTACCTGGCGCGATTCTTGCTGGGGCTGGCAGAGGCGAGCTTCTTTCCGGGCGTGATGGTTTATCTGAGCCACTGGTTCATCCAGAAAGACCGAGCGAAGGCGGCGAGTAATTTTATGGCGGCGATTCCGCTGTCGCTGCTGATCGGGTCGCCGACGGCGGGATGGATTGTTGGGCACCATTGGCTGGGCGTTGCGGGATGGCGGTGGCTGTTTGTGCTGGAGGGAATACCGGCGGTGGCGCTGGGGGCGATCGCGTTTTTTCGCCTGAACGACTGGCCGAAGGAAGCGCCGTGGTTGACGGTCGAGCAACGGGATTGGATCACGGCGGAGCTTGAGGCGGAGAAGCCGGTCGACCGGCGGGGCGTGCCGCTGCTGGAGACGATGCGGTCGGGGCGAGTGCTGTTGCTGGGGGCGGTGGCGTTTCTGGCGTACCTGCCGGGGTATGCGGCGATCTTCTGGATGCCGACTCTGCTGAAGCGGCAGACGGGGTTGTCCGATGTGCAGGTGGGGTCGCTGCTGGCGATTCCGTTTGGGGTGACGCTGGTGGCGATGCTGTTCAATGGATGGCATTCGGACCGGCAGTTGGAGCGGCGGTGGCACGCGGCGGTTCCGGTGCTGCTGGCGGCGCTGGGGGCGCTGGGGCTGATAGTGTTTTCGCCGTCGCTGGTGATGACGCTGTGTCTGTTCAGCCTGATGATGGTCGAGTTGGCGTCTCTGCCGGTTTTCTGGGCGATCCCAACGGAGATTCTGAGCGACACGGCGGCAGCAGGTGCGTTGGGGGTGGCGAGCACGATCGCGAATATTGCGGGCTTCTTCGGGCCGTCGGCGTTTGGGTACCTGCATACGCGGACGGGGTCGCTGGCGAGCGGGTATGCGGCGATGACGGTGAGCTGGGCGGCGTCGGGGGTGCTGATGCTAATGATCCCGGGGCTGCGTCAGAAGGCGCGGGATGCGGGCACCGAGGCGGAGGCTATCTGCGGAGAAGGCTTTGCCTAAAAACTAGCATTTTTAGCCGACTTTTTTGGGCAGAACGAAGAGTTTTTGGGCAGGAGCCGGAGTTTCTGGGCAAGGTGAGGCTTTGGGGGCAGGTTCCTGACTTGTTGGGCAAGAACGCCGAATTTCGAGATTTCGGGTCGAAATCGGCGAATCTGAGTAGGGTGACTACAACGTAATTGCCGGGTGGACGACCACACGACCGGAGTCTCGATTCATCTTCGATATTGAGGCTCGGCGAGCCACGCATACCCAGGCCGGAACTCCACTCGAGAACTCAAAGTCTAGCGCTCAGGGACCACGTCAATCAAAGGGTTTACTCAGCACGCAGAATCGCGCTTTCGTCCGCGCTCAAAGACTCAAAACCAAGTCTGCTTTCGATAATCGAGGTAGGCTTGTCCGAACCTTTCTTGTAGGACCCTTGCCTCACGACCTACTCGGAATACCTGCATGAGGATCAACGCGAGCAATGGCACGAACAGCCAATATAGCCGGAGCGCCACGATCAAGCCGAACCACATAACGCCAACAAAGACGTAGATGGGATTGCGGATTCGCGAATAGAGACCATGCGTAACGAGTTCCTTTGCTTGCGGTGAGACAGAGAATGACTTGCCCAACTGGAGGCGAGCAGTAACGAACAAAACATAACCTGTGATTGCCAGAATTACTCCGGCGATTCTTAGAATTGTCCACGGCTGATCCCGTACACCCGGCACAAGGAGATAAAGCAGTAGACCAATCAGAGGAACAATTATCGCTGGAATAGGGATTCTCATCTAGGCGGACCTGCGATGTCATCGGGCCGCTCTTTACGAAGACCCCAAAGAACGAGGGCAGATGCGATGACGATTGCGACGCCGACTGACATGAAGCCAACAGTAACGAGGCTCTCCTGCCATGGCTTTCCACTGTGGCCAGCTCCGGTGATTGGAGAAAGGGCAGCTGTGCCGAAGATTGCAGCAAGTATGGTCATGAGCCAGTTCACATAAGTGCCGTAAAGCACGGTCCAGAATGCCACGACCGTTTTCACCGACGATAGTCTAACGTGGGGCCAGATGGCACCTAATGCAACCAGAAAGATGCCATTCATCACACCTTCAAGGTGTGCTGCAAGTCCCATTCGCACATTGGCGAAATGCTGCTCGACAAAACCAGTTAAGAGCCCCAGCACAAACAGGCACATGCCATGAAACATCAACCGCCGATTATTTCCTTCAACCATTATGAGTTTCCTTTCAGCACCTGCGACAGGTTGGAATAGACGGGGAAAACTGAGCCGCTGCCAAACCTACGTGCCGTTGGGTCAGCCACCCATCGTACAACGAAAATGAAGAAGGTGCTCTTCTCGGGCCCGCTTCCAGGAATTATTGGGGCGGTGCTGGCAAGGACTAGCATCGCCTTTGACCTCCGAGCTTCCGGGTTGGCCCGTCTCCCGTATGCAGTCCTTTATCATCATCTCGTGAATAAACCGCTTCGTATTCGCCCTAATGTCGTGCGATGCAGCTTGTCAATTGCCCTTGGCATCTCGATCTCGGCGGCTCTCCCTGTCGCGGCACAGCAGATGCCAACCCCCGAACCTTTCCCCGAAGTGCCCGCGACGCAGCCTCCTGACTCGCTCACCATGCAGGAGCCGGCCACGTTTCCTGAGGTCAAGATGGACTTTCCCATCGCTGCCGGCCCCTATGAGCCGACGTGGGATTCCATCGCCAGGAACTATCCCGGAGGCCCGGCGTGGCTGCGCGATGCGAAGTTCGGCATTTGGGTGCACTTCGGACCGCAAGCCGCGGGCCAAAGCGGCGACTGGTACGCGCGCAAGATTTATCAACCGGGAACCCCGGCCTATGACAACCATATCCGCGACTTCGGCCATCCATCCGAAACAGGTTATAAAGACGTGCTGCATTCATGGAATCCGAGCAAACTCGACCCTGCCAGGCTGGTTCAGATTTATCACGACGCGGGTGCACGATTCATTCTCGTCCAGGGCGTGCATCACGATAACTTCGACAACTGGAACTCAACCTATCAGCCCTGGAACTCGGTAAACATGGGACCGCACCGCGACCTGATCGGTGAATGGTCAAAAGCCGCCCACGCGGCCGGCATGCGTTACGGTGTAGCGTTTCATCACGAGTACACCTGGTGGTGGTACCAGCCTGCCTTTGGCAGCGACACCACCGGACCCAAGGCAGGCGTACCTTATGATGCCCACCAGACCCTCGCCGACGGAAAAGGAAAATGGTGGGAGGGCTACGATCCGCGCCTGCTCTATGGGATCGATCTTCGCGCCTACAAAAACGTCGCCAATGTGAAGTTCAGGCCGGAGCAGGGCATCTTTTATGAGCATCTTGATTATGCGCACTGGTACGCAACGCGCTGGGCCTTGCGCATCATGGATGTCATCAATAGATACGATCCCGATTTCATTTACACCGACGGCGACTCGACTCAGCCGTTCAGCGGAGACAAGACCGGCACTGGCTACAAGTGCGATGCCATTGAGCGCGTCATCGCTGATTTCTATAACCACGCTCTGGCGAATCGCGGCAAAGTGGACACATTCAGCATCGTAAAGTTCCATGCAGGCACCAACGGCATCGTAAACACTGCCGAAAGCCGCATTCCAAAGACCATTCAGACCAACGGGCCGTGGATCGGCGAGAATGCGGTGGGCGACTGGTTCTACCGGCCCAACTTCGTCTACAGTTCGCGCGCACTGATCCTTTACATGCTTGAGATCGTCTCTCGCGATGGCAGTTACCTGGTGAATATTCCGATCCGGCCAGATGGATCGCTGGACGACGGCTTGCTTCAGATGCTTCACGAGGTCGGCGTCTGGATGGAAATCAATGGTGAAGGCATCTACGGGAGCAAAGCTTGGGTCAAATTCGGCGAAGGCGTCACCAATGCCGACGGTACCCTGCGTACTCTGCCCGGGGGCGCACTCGGCAACGCACAAGCCGATTTCCAATTCGGCCCCAGCGATTTTCGATTCACATCCGGCAAAGACGGCTCGATCTACGTTTTTGCACTGCAAGTGCCACAACCCGGTGCGCAAGTCACCATCGCCTCGCTCGGCGCCAACGCCGGCCTGCTCACCGCGCCTATTCACTCGGTCACGATGCTGGGCAGCCCGGAGAAACTCGTCTGGAGCCAGCATCCCGAAGGCCTGATCATTGTCTGTCCATCGAAGATGCCATCACAGATCGCCGTGGCGTTCAAAATTCAATAGCAATACACTCGGTAGAAAGGATGCCTCGCTGGTCGCGTCCTCCAGCTTTTGAATCCCAGACAGGCCAACGCAAGGGTGCGATTGGTGCGGGTAGAAGAAAGGAATCGCAGGCAGGAGAACGACTCGAAGGAGATTTGCGCTTCAGGCTGTCTCGCTGACGACGTCCTCGCCACACCGGCTCCCACGTTGGTAACTGAATATGGCGTATGCGCTAGCATTAGAAGGTCGACGGGGGTCGGACCAAAGTCGGACCAAAATGAGGGGCCAGATGAGCGGGACCCAGATAAACACTGGGGTTTGTACATCGATGGTCGGGGCACGCCAACTCGCCACGATCCGGGTTCTCAGCGCTTGCGCTAGTAATCCCATCATTCGTTGCAAAATCTCGTTGAGCACAACTTCGCTAATGTCCAAATGCAATACTTCCGAATCCTATTCATTCGACCTGACACTCAACTCCGGCTCACCGCGTGCACCTCGAGCGTGCTTTAGCGCCCAGCAACTCACGATCCGAGGACACGGACTGACTGATGCCGGATCAGTATGCCGATAAACATGTCCCATAGGCATTTGTCAGGAGTAATCCATCGAAACCAGCTAAGGCCGAGTTCAATGAGCGCATTGGGCTGTTCTCACGAGTTGAGCTTTACTGCTGCAACTGACTCGTCAGCGACCTGCCTGCTCCTTGCCCGACAAAGCAATGAAAGGCAACGCGCCAGCGGCGCGGCCTAATGTGTCACCTCTCTTAGAGCCCTGGCGGCGGAGTAATGATCGGGACTGGCTCTTAGGGCGAGCGCAAACTCCTGCCGTGCCTGGTCCCGGTGGTTCAACCCTAGGTCGCCGAGGCCGACGAGGTAGTGGGCGTCCGCGAATAGTGTTCGCTGGGTCTGGCTGGCTGCCGACTGGATCGGCATCTCCGGCGCGGCCGCAAGCATCTTTGAGCCAATATCGAGAAGCTGTGTGTAAATTGCTGCAGCATCATCTGGCTGCCCGAGCTTCTGGAGAGCCAAGGCCTGATAGTAGAGCGTGTCTTGCTCTACGCGCACACCGGCCGCGAGGCCGCCTATATTGCCTCGCCGGCGGAAATGGGTGGTGGCTCCGGGACCGTTTGTCTCTGAGTATGCGTCTCCCGTATCGCTGGATGCGCTGTGCCAAAAGCGCTTGGCGTTCGCCGAATCGCCCAGGGCCTGATATGCGTTTCCGATCAAATAAAAGATCTCGGCTTTGCGGCTACCCACATTACCGGCGGCTTCCTGTAGGCTGGCCGGAATCTGAAGTGCTGCCTGATAGCTAGTCAGCGCCTGGGCATACTGCTTCTCGGCCATGCGTTGGTGACCGCGAGCGAGGTTGGCATTAACCCATGAGTCGCCCAGAGAGAAGGCGCCGCCGCCTTCCCAAGAGCGAAAGAATCGCGACTCCATGAGCTGAATCGCGGCTTCGGGTCTGCCCGCGAAGATTTCGAGGTTGATCTCGCGGGCGATCACGTCGTCACGATCGATGGCTGCCTGGTGCGCTTCCATCAGCGCCAAGCGCTTTGCCGGAGGGACGCCATTCTCCTCATACAGCTTGTCGAGATCGTTGAAGACCATCGCATTACCGCCGAACTTAACGGCTTTTTCAAGTGCGCTAAGCTCCTGGTCACGCTGATTGCCATTGCGCGCATAGACCATGGCGAGGTTGCGATAGACGACCGGGAAGTCTGCTCCCTGCGAGGCGGATTGCTCCCAGAGAGCCTGCGCCCGCTGCGGCTGCCAATCGAACAATAGGTTGCCGAGGTAGTACGGAGCGCGTGCGCCGGATGGGTTCGCGCTCATCGCATTTTCCAGCACGGCAATCATCTCCATCTGGAAAGGGAAAGCGTAGTCCGGAGAAGCTTTTTCAGCCAGTTGATCGTACTCGCGAGCCTTGTCTTGCTGGTGCATCTGTCCGGCGAAGTAGGCCAGGTAGTAGTAAATGAGCGGAGACACCCTGGACTTATCGGGAGCCGCGTCGACTATGTGCCCCAGAAACCTGGTACCGTCCTGCCACAAGCCCGCATTCATATCGTCTGCCGCCACCTCGAGCGCTGTCGCAACATGCTCGCTCACCGTCGTCCAGAGGACGGTATCGTTATTTGTGGAGGCCGTAGAAAGCCATTGCTCCACCATACCGTGGACGTCGAGCGGATCGATCTCGCGGATGAGAGGGACAGTAGAGAGTGCCTCTTTGTTTCGGCCGGTGTAGCGGAGCAAAGCGGCCTTCAATGCCAGCGCGCGAATGTTCAGAGCATCGGCCTGGAGCGCGCGTTCATCATCCTTCAGAGCCGCATTGAAGTCGCCTTTTGTCGAGTCAATCTCTGCCAGTGCAAAGTAGCCCGGAGACCGCCAAGCCGAACTCCATGTTGATTTGAACAATTCAGCGTATGCCTCATCCAACCTGCCCTGTGCCTTCAACGCGAGCCCGAGGTAATATATCGGCTCACCATCCTTCGGCGACGTGTAGCTCGCCGTGGACCGCTCCAGCGCCTTGCGCAGCAGCGTCTCCGCCTCGGCAAAACGGCCTGCCTTGATCGCGTCAATTCCCAGAACTGTGTGCACGCGGATGTCGCCGGGGTCGCGCCGCAATGCCTCCTGCCAATATTCGTTTGGATCGCCGCTGGGAGAATGGAACTGCTCCATTCGCAGCCCGGTCAGGTACAACTCTTCCGTCGTCTTGATCTCCGACGGCGCGGGCGGAGCCAACACCGGCGCCGGCATCTTTTCAGGCTGAAGCTTGACCGGCGCGTATGCAATCAACTCGCGGCCATCCGCCTCCATCGCAGCGCGCAGATCATGCTCGTCCGTGCCGGCGGGCAGATTGACCGTCTTCACGAAAGAATGGCCAGGGCTGATTGCGACCGTCTCATTGAGCAAGAACCGATCCTTCAGTTTCAGCGTGACGCGCGCCGAGGGACGCGCTTGAGTGGAGTAGAACCCCACCACAGCCTTGCTGTCTTTGACGTCGAGGTTGACCGCGGCGTCGAGATTTGCGTTCTTCACGCCATCGATGTCACGGAACGGATACCAGTACTGCGTCCACTCGCGGGCCTCATAAGGTTCCAGCCAACTGTAGTCGGGCTGATTGTCAGAATAGGCGCCGACCATGAGTTCAATGTAGGGACCGTCGGAGTCGGTGAGCAGATGGTCCTCTGCGCGGCCGCTGGGGCCGTTGCCCCACGTCCAGAACTTCTTGCCTGGGACTACGTTGTGGTCGGCAATGCTGAGGATGCCCGCGTTCTTCCCGTGGTCGTAACCGGCGAGGAAGTCGTCCTGATAGTTCCAGGCAAACATGGAGTTTGCGCTGGCGTGGTTCTTGTACCAACTCACGTCAACGCCCGAGGTAAAGTCCGCGCCGTTGAACTTTGTCGTCGCGATCGGCCAGGTAGTGAAATCCCGCTTACCGTGATAGGTCACGAACTGCGTGCTCGGAGGGAAGATGACCTGGTAGGTATCGTTGACGTGAACCGCAACGTTGGAGAAGCTCAGCATCGAGGTAGGCACCGGCGTCCGGTTGATCATACGGAAGGCGGCTTCGAAGTATGACTTGCCGGGGCGTACGGTCACCCCGACGACCCACTCCATGCGATCGCGCAACTCCAACTCGCCGATCCAGACTGTTTTTGAGCCGTCCGCGTTCTCCTCAATCTTGTATTGCATCGGCAGGAAGCTGGTGGCGCGATGATGGTGCGGCAGGTCCCATTCGATTCCACCGGAGATCCAGGCGCCGAGCAGGCTGATTAGCGCGGGTTTGATGACATGCTGGTGGTAGATGAAGTCATATCCGTTCGTCTTGTCGACCGCTTCGAAGATCTTGCCACCAAGCTCGGGAAGAATGCCGATCTTGATGTACTCATTTTCGAGGTAGACCATGGTATAGGTCTTGTCTTTCTTCTCCGTGGTCAGGTTGTCGTAGACAGGATACGGGTAGATGCGGTGTTGCGCGCCCTGCGAGTTGCCGCCGAAGTAGAACTGCGGGTTGGGGTCCGGGGGGCCAATCAGGTAGGTCGGGATGGTGACCTTTTCTTCCCAGGCTTTAACGGGCGCTGCTGCGGCAAACAACGGCGAAGTTGCCGCGAGAATCAGCGTAACCGTGAAAATAGATTGGCACATTCTCCGTTGCATGGGCACTCTCCGAATATTTGATTCAATCCAACGGCCATGGTGAGGATGGCGCGCCTGCATCCGACGCGAGGGGATGTTGCGCAAACGGAGACAGGTCGCCGGAATGCACGGCAAGCAGTCTCTTGTGAGTCGTCCTGGCCGCTTCAATCAGCTCCGTATACGGCCGATCGGTCACGTCTACAAAACCGATGTTATAGTTCTCGCCGTCCATGCGACCCAGTACCGGTTCGTCGCGCCATGCGAACCAGTATGCGCCCAGAAACCATTCGAGCGACGCTGCCTGTTCCAGGAAGTAGCGATAAGCAACGCCACGCTCATGCTGATTCTTCGCCTGCACCAGTCCCGCTGCGAGACCGTCAGCCGGAACACCGATGTGGTACTCCCCGATCAGGACTGGCCGGCCGGTGAGTCGGCCTGCGCGAATGATCTGTTTCGTCGGCTCATACTCGTACACGTTGATACTGCAAACGTCGAAGGCACGGGCGAGCATCATCGCCTCATCCGACATCTTGCCTCCGAATCGAATTCCCAGCAGCAGATGATTTGGATCGTATTTTCGTACAGAGCCGCAGACAATTTCCAGATATCTGGCGAAGGCGTTCAGCACAAATTCGCGCCGCCGCGCAGGAGTATCTCCCTCCGACAGATGGTCCTTGAGCCTGGCTCTTGTGGCGGTATCCGGCCCGGACAGAATCAGCCCGCAAAGCTCGCTCTCGCGGTTATTCCAGGGCGGTTCGTTTCCAACGAAGTAGCCGATCAACAGAGGGTCGTTCCTGCGTGGCGTGCATTGAGTGTTCGCGGCAGCATCGATATCGTCGGAAAACTTCTGCGAGTAGACGTCGGGTAACCCGAGATAGGTTGTGCCCAGCGGCCAACGCAGCATTACAGTGCCTGGACGCTTCATCCCGCCCGTGGTCATGCCCCATGAATCCAGCCGACGATTGGTTCGCTCAGTCCCCGTGTCATTGACGCCGAATCCCGCACCGCCGCCTGGTGTCCCGTTGATCCCCGTGGACAAGAAGAGATGACCTTCCGGATCGACGAACCACCAGCGGCCGTCGATTAGCTCAACGCGGAAGAAGCCGGTGGCCTTCGCGCGGGTACCGGCGTAACCGTTGTAACGGCCGTAGCCGAAATCCGCAGTGCTACCGAAGCTCCTTTCCTCCGCAGCGAGCTCTCGCGTCAATTGTTCTTGACTCTTGATCTTTCGCGGCCAGTCCGCATACGCCCACTGTCCAAAGGAGTCGAGCATAGGGCCAGCTTCGAGAAAATCCGACCCTTCGTCCTTGGTTGACAGATGCACGTTGCGCAGTTCGACCGTCGGCTTGTTCAGCGGATACTCCATCGCGATCGAGATCGACTCGACGGATGTCAGGTCCCCGAACGGTCCCCATACGGAATACCAACAGCAATTCGTGCGCCTGTTCGAGGCCGAGGCCAGATCGTTGCCCCGCGAATCCCGGCCGATGAAGTACTGTAACGGAATTGACGCCCGCAGCCACGCGTTCTGCCCGAACCCGATGATCGATACGGAGCGCGGCCCGTGGCTGGTGTTGGCCCAGAGAGAGAGCCGTTGTGGAGAGCTCATCCGCATCTCCATCACCAGGTGTGAGTACGCCGACAAGTTGGTGGGGGACTGCTGGCCGAGTTCGGTCATCGCGATCGGGAACTCGGAGAAGACACCGTCAAAAGCAAAACGCATGGTCGCGTCCGCTGCCGATTTGGGCACTGACGCCTGCGGATAAGCGGCAAACGCGCTGGAACCGGCAAGGGCCGGTACGGCTCCGCCGATGATCTTCACTGCCTCCCGGCGATTAAGTTTCATGGTTCCGTTCCTCCGATTAGCCGCTCGGCACTACCGACGCTACGACTCGGCTTGAATTGTATACCGACTAAAACGCCCGTGATCTTGAACGCAATGGTGTGTCAGCGGGGGTGTTTCGCGGGAGTTTCCTGGTCCTGGACACTCCCCGGCAACTGAAGAATGGCAGTTGGCTTCCGGTTACCACGTATCCGTGCGGAACGGTGCTGCGGGAAGGCCATCTCCGTTATAGAGATTGCAGCCTTCGGGATAGTTGTCCCAGGCGTAGCGGACGGCTGCCGGCTCGGCAACATCGCGGCTGGAGACGAGCAGCGTGTCGTGATCGATGCGGGCGGTCGCCGGAACGAAATTGCCATCCTTACCGGCGATCATGAAGGTCCTGAGTTCGCCGCCCCTGGCCACGAGACCGGAACTGACGTGGGTGAACTTGATGCGGATGGCGTTGCCTTCAACCTTCATCGAGTCATACATGGGGCCGGCGAACTCGATCTTGCGACCGTAAGTGTTGGCCAGAGCAATGCGCGTCAACCGGTCCGCCACATCCTGCTTGTCCTTAGGATGAATGTTGACCGGGTCGCCGATGTCGATGGTGACAGCCATGCCGGTGTTCGGCAGAGACACCACCGTCGCCTGCGCTTCGCGGACGTCGGGGTTGTTGTACCAGGTGTCCGGCCGATCAGGCCATGCCTTGAGTGGCGCGAGCTGGCAGATGTAGAACGGGAAGTTGCCTTCGCCCCAGCGCTGGCGCCAGTCGTTGATCAGGGTCGATTGCAGGAGCGGGTAAAGCTTGTAGCCGGTGGAGCCACCGTTGATGGCTTCGCCCTGATACCAGAGGACGCCCTTAATTGCGTAGGGAATCACCGGAGCGATCATGCCGTTGTACATCACGGTGGGGTTGTGTTGGTCTCCGACCGGGTCGCCATTGCTGGGTCGCCGGGGTGGTCTCTGCCCGGCAGGCTGAGCTTTCGCGACGGCCTCCTGCCACGCCTTCAGGGCTGCGGTGATGTCGGGTGGGTTGGTCTTGTAAGCGGCTACCTTGGCGTCGAAGTTGTCGATCAGCGGCTTCAATTTCGGATTGGCCATGAGCGCATCGCGGCTGGTCCAAGCCTCGGCCGTACTGGCGCCGAAGGCTTCAATGATCATGCCGAAGGACACCTTCAACGCTTTCTGCATGTCGCGCGCAAAGAGATAGCCGATGGCTGACATCTCCTTGACGTTTTCCGGAGTGACGATGAGCCAGGTACCGGAGATCTCGGTCTGGGGCTCATAGCTGTTCTTCCACGCGCCGGTAAAGATGCGGATGTTTGGGTAGTTTGCCGCGGCGATCTCCTCGGCCTCGTTCTGAACGCCGGCGAAGTAATGTCTCGGGGTGGTACCGACGGTGAAGTCCATATTCGACTGGCCCGACCCGAGCCAAACCTCGCCCACAAGAACGTCGTTCACAACGATTGGAGTTTCACCTGGCTTATTGCCGGCGATCCTCATCTCGAACGGTCCGCCGGGATGGAGCTTGGCGAGGCGCACCATCCACTTGCCGGAGGCGTCGGCGACGGCTGACTTTCTTTGGCCGTTGAACTGGACGGTCACCTTCTCAGCGGGCTGGGCTGTTCCCCAGACCGGTACCGCCATGCCGCTCTGCAGCACCATGTGGTCACTAAAGAGCGCGGACGGCTTGACCTGCGCAGAAGCTGCCTGCGCCCAGCACAGAGTGAGCGAGAGCGATGCGAAGAACGAGCAAGTCTTGAGCGATCTCATCAATTCGCGACCGGCGCCTTTCTTTTGGCAGCTATGCCGTCGGCAATCCATTGATCTTGAGGGTCGCGGCGTGCTGCCCCGGCGCCGTCTCCGGCAGATTTACCGAGAGGGCTTGCTCGTCCTGCGTCCAGGTCAGTTTGCCGCCGTAACCGAGCAGCAAGACGTTGGTGGCTTTGGCGCCACCGGAATAAGCCGAGCCTGTCCCGAGGCTCTTGATCTTCACAATGCGCGATTCCGGCCAGGCACCGACGAACGCATAGACTGCATCGCCCTTTTGGGTGAAGCGAATGTCTTCAGCGGTGTAGGGCGGTCCAGGAGGCCCGTAGGGGCGCGGCGGAGGCGCAGTGGTGGACGGTCCCTCGCCATAGACCTTCCACGGCCGCGTGGCAAAGATGCCTTCGGAGTTAATGTCCATCCATGCGGTGAAGCCTGCGATGAAGGCTTCTTCCTTCTCATCGATTGAGCCGTCGCCGCGCAGCGGGATATTGAGCATCAGGTTGCCGTTCTTGCTGACAATATCGGTCAGCATGGAGACGATGCGAGGTACAGTCTGATAACGATTCTCCTCATAAACTGCGCGGCTGTAGTGCCAATCGCCGATACAGGTGTCGGTCTGCCATGGCTGGGGCCGAATGGCGTTGGCGGTACTGCGCTCGATGTCCTCGACGAACGAGCCGATGTGCTCCGGCAGAATGTGTTTGCCGTTTACAACAACCTCGGCATTGCCGCCGTTCTTTTGGGCGCTCAGGTTGTAATAATGCGCGACGAGATCAAGCCCCGCCTGCCCCAACGGCAACTCATTCGTGTCGAAGTAAAGAACGTCCGGCTGGTACTTGTCCACCATGTCTTTGCAGCGGAGGTACCAGTTCTCGCAGAAGGCCTCGGACGGCATGGGATTGCTCTTGGCGAGGCTGGTGTACTCGTTCACCCAGGCCTTGATGGCAGCGATACCGTGGATGCCGTTGGGCATGCGCACGCTGTTGCCGGTATACAAGTCCTGCGGATCGAGGCCTTCCCACCACTTGCCTTTGCCGTCGGCTTTGGTCAGCGTATAGGCGTCGTAACGCACGCCCTCCAGCGGGCCTTCCCCGTCGTATCCGTACGCGGGCTGCAGCCAGCGCGCGGCCCACGAGTTGTGGTTGGAGATGCCGAAGCGCAGGCCGTTCGCGCGAACGATTTTTGCCCAGGTGCCGACGAGGTCCTTCTTCGGGCCCACCTTGACCGAGTTCCAGTCGTGGTGGGCTGAGTCGAACATGTCGAAGTTGTCGTGATGCGCGCCCATGGCGAAGAAGTACTTCGCCCCAGCGCGTTTGTAGAGGCCGATCAGATGCTCGGGATTCCACTTCTCCGCCTTCCAGAGATTGTCGATCTCCATGAAGCCGACCTTGGAGGGGTGGCCGTAGGTCTTGACGTGGTAGTCGTAGTCCTTTTCGCCCTGGACATACATACGGCGCGCATACCAGTCGCCCTGCTCGGGGACGCATTGCGCCGTCCAGTGCGCCCACATGCCGAACTTAGCATCGCGAAACCACTCCGGCGTCTTATAGTTCGCGGTGAGCGATTCCCATGTCGGCTGGAATGGGCCTGCGGCGATCTGTCGGGGTGGCGGGACGTTCTGGGCAAATGCGCGAGGCAGGCGTGCGCATGCCGCGGCGGCGGCGATCAACCTGGCAAACTGGCGTCGGGTGAAGGTGGTATGCATGGATGGCGTTCCTTAAGCACCGATAATTTCAAACGCGATGGCGTGTTCGCTGGGCTGCTTTTCGGGCAGTTGTACCGTCAGCGCCGTATCATTCTGCGCGAACTTCATCTTGCCCGCGTCAAGCAGCTCGACGTTCTGGATCTTGCCGGCGGTAGATAGTTTCTGGAAAGTGAAATGATTCTCCTCAGTACCGGTAGCTAAGCCCCATGGCCCGCGATACACCAGACATGGACCATCTTGAAGTGCGATTCCCAGGCTCCGGCACACCGCTCGCACACCGGAACCGACAGCCACAGCACCCGCGTTCTATAGCCAGACTGGGTCTGCTGATTGCCAGTCAGCCTACTCCGGGAATAGACCGAACGTTAGATTTGGCGGTCACACAGAGGCCGTCATCCAACCATCATCGGTTTTTGCCAACTCGTGATCTGATCCCACTGCTTCGGCAGTTGATAGGTCTTTGCGTGATCCTTGATCGGCGGCCCGAGGACCTCAATCTTACTCATATCCGACTGGCCTCGATCCCCGGCCTGGGCGCAGAACGACAGATAGCCGATCTTGCTGAAGTCGACGCCCATCAACTCGGCGCCGACGCGGTCGGCAGCCAGCCAATCGAGGCTGGCGACGCAAACCTTCTGCGCGATCGGTGTGCCGTTCACAGGGCCGGTGCCTTCCATGCCTTCGTACCCGTCGATCACCGCAAGATGCGGATGAAGTTTGGCGGAGAGGGCAAAGAGGTTGTAATTGATGCCATAAGTGCCCCCGCCATGGGTGACGCGTTTGCCGCTCATGGGCCGGTTCGCCGCATCCTTGAGCGCCGAACCAACCACCACATTCTTCAATGAGAGCGTGATACCAACCAGGTCGTGTGTCTTCAGCTTGGCCGCGGAGATGATGAAGTTGTTTGGGTCGAGCATGGTCTTCGCCATGCGGCATGGATGGGGTTGAAAATCCTTCTGGTCGATGCACTGAACAACCTGGAAATCGTCCTTGTCGAGGTCGACTAGCTTCACGCCGTACTGAGCGACAAATTTGTTATAGCCAAGGCTCTCGAAGCCATCCAGCGCCGAACCCATGGCCGGCGACTCGGCAATCGCGATGTCCTTCTTGCCGATCGATCTCAGAAATTCCAAAATTCCTTCCAGATTGTCGGCGTGGGAGGCAGACAAGAGGCGGTTGGGAATGACGTTGTTGGGCTTGATGATGACGCGCTTCCTGCCAATCGCGACAGCAATCTCTTTCCTGAACGGCTCGAGCGCCTTGAACGCAATGTTGGCTCGATCCTCACCCGCGGCCAAAGAGACGCGGCTTATCGTACTGGGTGCAGCGGTGGAAGAAGCGTCAGCGCCCCATGCCGATGGCAAGCGCAAAGCCGCCGCGGCAGCAGTGGCGCCGGCTACTGTCGTTTTCAGGAAATTTCTCCGGGAAGTGAAACAGCCGGTTGTCATACTCTCAACCCTCCTTGTCACCAGCGCCGAAAGCCGCGGAACGGCCTCCTGTTTCCCCACTTCGATTTTCCGGTGACGAAACAGTATAGTTCCGTTCAACCTCGATCGACCATTGTTTTCTGAATTTTTTTCAAATGAGGAACTCAGAGCGCCAGAGAGAGTCATTGTTCGGAATTAAATACTTATAATTGTTCAACTTGCAGTGGCTGTTCGGGTCCATGCCCTAAGGGGGAAGGGCATTCTCCGCGCTGACGGCGAAGTGCGACAGGATGACAGGTCATTTATTTTGCGCACCGTTTTGCTTTTGTCGAACCGCTATGCCGACTCGGGACCCATGCGCATTGCTTCAAAATCACGCCCCAGCAACGCGCTCAGCGCTTCCACAACCAGATTGTGATCGTCGCGCTGCGGCAGCCCGGAGACGGTCACGCTGCCCACGCTGCCCGCGTTCTCAACAATCAGCGGAAAGGAGCCGCCGTCGACCGCATAATCGGCTACCGGCAGTCCGTAGCCCTCGAGAAGCGTTGTCGCCTTCATCTTGAGCGTCATGCCCACGGCATAGGAGCTGCGATGGAAGCGCGCCACCACGTTGCTCTTGCGGCGCACCCACTCGGCGTTGTCGGGAGTGGTGCCGTCGAGAGCAGCAAAGAACAGCTGCTGCCCGAAACGCCGCACGTCGATGACCAAAGTGAGGCCGCGGTCCGTCGCCAAGGTTCGAATGCGCGTCCCCAGCTCCCATGCAATCTGCGCATCGAGGCGCGGCAAGCGCAGCTCACGCTCCTGGGCCGCAAACTTTTCCAAATCCTCGCTCAGTCCCATGCAGTTTGTTTCCTCTCACTTGCCGAAGGTGAATTCGTCAACGTATCAACTTCCCAAACGGTTCTTTCGGGGGCTAAAGCCCAAATCGATTTTGCTGGACCTATGGCACAACTGAAGTCGTGCCCTGACACTTCTCGCAACCCTTGAAGAGTTTTTCCGCAGCTTCCTAGACCGTTCCGGCGTCGTACCAAGCCGAATTAGCTTCTCCGGGCGCCGAATTCTTGCCCCATGGCCGCGATGGTCTGGCCGTCCAGCACGCGCTGCGCTCGAGGAAACACGATTTGCTCCTCGATATGGATGTGCTGGTCAGAGAGGCGCTTCAGACTTTCAGTGCACGATTGCAACCGCAGCTGGTTTTCGGGACGCAACGCTCCGGCTGACATCCACGTTGAGTAGAGAGTCTCGACCATCGCGTGTAGCGGATCCGCCTGTCGCCGGTTATCCTCGAGTACGTTCAGCTCTTCGGAGTCTCCGGAAATGGTCTCTGCGCGAAGCCGGGGAAACAGGGATTCCTCCTCGTCCGCTGTGTGCCGTGTTCCGTCCACGCGAAGGCAGTCCATCGCCGATCGCACCGCTGCCATTTCCTCGCCGGTTAATTCTCTGCCCGCAGCACGGTCCGCGATCACCCAAAGAACGTGAAGAGATCGCTTGATCTTATGGTGACAGTTTCTCAGCATGCCGATCGGATCGTCGAATTCGCAGTCCAGCTTCACATCCGCCTGCGCCGCCAGGTGTGACGCTTTCCCCTTCGGACGTTTTTGCATTCCATGCCAACGCCTTTCAAGGCGACTCTCCTTGCGCCGGGTATCGCCGCTCTGTGTCGAGTTCAGGGTCACGACTGGAATTGAATGCCGAGCTCACGAGTCACGATGGGCTCGACTGGTTTTTGGAGGGTGGATGCATCGTATCCGAGGATGGATTCGAGGAGCATTCCGTAGTACAAAGAGGTGAACCCCCAGAAGCGTGTCTGGCCAAGGCCTTCGCCGGTTTCGGCGTTGTAGTATTCGCGGAGCACGGCATTCTTGAGTAAGGCCATGTTGAAGAGACGAGTGGCGAGCTCACGCGCCTCGGCCTGATATCCATAAGCGCGCAGTCCCTGAAAGATCATGTAATTGGTGGGCGCCCAGGTGGAACCGCGCCAATTGCATTCGTGGTGCGAGCCCTGATAGTAGTCGGGCTCTGTCTTTGCATAGCTGGCCACAGGAAATGCCAGCCAGAACTCATCTGGGTTAAGCAGATGTTCGTGGATCATGCTGCGACGCGCTGGAGTTGGCAATCGGGACTGCGGCGATTCAAGAGGCGGGGCCGGATTGCACTGAGTGGCGAACCGTCAATGTGCTGGGTGCCAGGATGATTTTTCATCGAGCACTTATGACTTGCGAATGATGAGCCCGTTGTTCCAAAGCGCAAGTACGATATCCATTTGGCTGTTGTGCGTTCTCTCAGGATCATTTGTTACCGCCCGCCACAATGTACTTGTGGACCAGCTCTGCTTTCCTTCAGCCAGCAATGCTGCAGCACGGACCGCATAGGCCTTGTTGTCTCTGGACGATGTGTAGCGCCCGGCGGGAATTCCCTTAACCAATCCCTCTTCGCAGAGGCCGAGGTATGCTCCACGCGGGCAGCTCTATCTCCGTGCCGTCGGGCTGCTTGGATACAGTCTCTGCATCGCGCGTTCCCATCGATCTATAGGACTGATATCCGCAGAGGAGCCTTCCCGGGTTGCCATGAGCGCTGCTTCTCCGTATCGATTTGCCATCGTGCACCCTCGACATACTCGAAACAAGTCTACCGGAATCAAAAGAGAGTCGTTCCTAGTTCGGATTTTCTGTTCATCAGTTGCCTGCGGACATGAAGTAGCTACTCGACGTGGTTTGCCTACCTTCTCTTCTAGAGGGACGCCGGCGCGTGAACTCCCTCACTGTTTCTGTGCGGGCTTTGGGATTGTCTTCTCTTCGAGCGCCTTCTGCCACTCTTCGCGTTCCCTCTGATGCTCACTCTGCTCATAGTGAATTCCCTGGACAAAGGTGTGCATCACATCGTCCAGGGTCCGGCCCGGAGCCAGAGTGCAACTCTTGAACATATCGGTGTCGGGGTTGGTATCAATCTCCGGCGCGATGCATGTCAACAGCAAACCCTTCGCGTCATTCACGGCGAACAGGTGGCTCGGATTGGCTGAACCCGTGGCGGATACAGCGGCCGGATCGGACTTGAGGGACTGCGTCCGAGGCGCAGCCTCGGGAGTCTTCGTGCCCGATAAAGTCGGAGTCGGCGTAGTGGCACTTGTCTGTACGGCGGCGAATGCGATGAAAACGGCGAGTGACAGGAGTGCTGTGTGTCTCTTCATAGGCACCTGCAACTTTCCTGAGCGACGATTCTCGTGGTGACTGAAGTAGCGCTGATTGTGAGCAATTCTATACACAAAACTCTGTCAGGTCCAGAGCGCGGTTCCCCCTACCTCGAATTGTGGCTGACCGGAGCCCACGACCATGCTGCGGAGCACTGGAGTTGGCAATCGGGACGGACGCGATTCAGTGGCCAGCCCGTAGGCCCTCATAGGCGCCTCAGCGCGCCCATGCATGGTGCTCAAGTCTTGTTCAGCAGTTTGAGAGCATCGGTAGGGAGTGGAAATTACCGTTTTGCTGATAGTAAGCTCCGCGTTCGCCTGGGTTTTCTTCCGGGTCAAGGAGCATGAGGTTCGTTCCGTTCTACACTGAATCTCCAGCTTCCGTCGGCAGTTCTCTCCCCCAGTACAGTGAGACCGCCACCATCTGCGCCGACGTCCAAATGATTTCCTGGAGTCATCGGGGATAGAACGAATCACGTTTGGTGCCGATAGGTCAGGCATGGATCCGTTCTGGCTGATCAATCAGGCGTCGCTTGGGGGTGTTCGGGAAGCTCAACCTCGGGCGGCCGCTCCACAGCCGAGGGGGCCGGAAACTGGCGCGCCGTTTCTGGCACAGATTGAGCAGGTCCTGGGCGTGGAAATGGAGCCCGATGCGGAGTTCTTTATTGACAGCTGGACCGTGGGCGTTGCCGCCGCGTCGGAGAGCTTTCTGCGCCGACAGGAATTGAAGAGCCGCGAACACCAAATACCTAAGTGGGACAGTTTCTCCTCCTTCACGCCATGGTTTGTCCCCAACGCAGAGGCTCCGGCTGATGCAGCATGGCAACTTGGCGAGCGGCGTTTGATGGCGGATCTGTTGTGGGTTGGCGACGAGGATGAGGTTGACCGGCAGGCGGCGAATGAGGTGATGGTTGGTCCGTTGACACTTGAGTCTGCTCGCCGGCTGCTGGGAGTTGCGGCGACGAGTACGCGGGAGCAGATCAGGGTTGCCTATCGGAAGATGGCGAGCCGATATCATCCGGATCGGCTGGCGCTGGGCGCTCCTCCCGTGCAGAAGCTGGCCAGTGATCGCATGGCCTCGATTAACGAAGCGTACCAGCTGTTGTGCACGGACCTGGCTGGGCGACGGAGAGACTCCCGCATCATGTGAGAAGCTAGGCGACTTTGACCTTTGTCGGCGCCTGCGGCTTCGTTCTTACCACCAGCTCGTCCCGAGCGCAGTGTTGCCTGTTCCGATGACTCTCGCCGGGGCGATGACGTTCCCTTGATGCCTGGGCTGTAGGAGTGCGTGCCGATGCGTCCTGGGGCAGACGTGTGTGTCCTTTCTGAATACCGGGGGCGCCGCGCGCTGATTGCAGAGTAGGAGCGGCTGGTGTCTCGGCGCGATGTGAAAGCGGGCACGGGATTGCACGGTCTCGAGCTGTCGGGCGCAAGTGTGAATGAAATCGAGAACTCATCGGTATTGGGGTCAGGTGACTCCGTTCACATGGCCGGGCGCAATCGGGGATGCCTGGGTCGGGAGCAGAGGCTCGGGAGTCACGCGCAGCGTGAAGGTGGCCCGGGAGAGGCAATCAGTAGTCGTGCTCTTATATAACAGTGGGGGTTTGGCTCGGAACCAACAAACGGATGAAACTTAGAGAGATTTACCCTTAGTGTTAAATATCTTAACTACTAGACTATAGAATACCGATCTACTCTGCTCATTCTAATGGTGAACGACTAGTAGTCAACCCATGACTACTGACAACTAAGGTAGTCGTCAATTTAACTACTGATTGATTTCAATGCAGCCGGCTGCGCATAAAAGAGCATGACTACTGAAACCAAAATAGTCACGTCAGTAGTCGAAATAGTAGTCGTGCCGATTGCTGGTCATCCCGGTTCTCAGCCAATCTCTTTGATCCCGGATTTCCATTTTGACCGACGATTGTGAAACCTCGGACCGTCGCCATCGTCAATGTTTATGAGGGTGCAAGCGCAATCCAGGCGCCTGTTTGGAAGCATGCTGCGGCGGATGGAGGCATTGCCGCTACCAGCCGGGTAGGCGCGGCAGCCAGGCGAAACCAATCTGGACGACGGAGGAGGTTGAGGAAGAGGTGTCCGAGAAATCGCTGCGGAATGGAGCAAATCAAGGCCTTTTGGTTCTGGCAAAGGCTCTACCGGGCGCGCCCAGTACATTGGCTCTCAAACACATGCAGAAAACGGTCGCAGCAGCGGCAACTGGCGGTATACTTTCGTCGCCCGGCAAGCAAAATGGAAGTCCCGGCTCATTGCGAACTTCCCTGGAGGTTGCAAATGAACTCGATCCTGGATCGCAGAACTTTCATCCGACTTTGCACGGCGTGTGCGGCGTTTCTAAGCCAGGCGGCGCATCCACAGGCAAAACCAGCCCCGCTGGTCAGTCGGGGCCCTGTCAAGAACCGGAAGAACTTCGTCGGCATCCAAACCAGATCATATGCCTGGGTCGACGAGGGCGTCGATCAGGTGCTCGACAACATGCAACAGAAGGGCGACGTCAACACGGTCTGGGCCTACACCTTCGGGTATGGAGAGACGCGATTGCGGAAGGGCGGGCCTATTATGCTGCCCGATCACGGGATTTCTGGTGATTCGGTTGTGGGTGGGGTGTTCTATGACTACGATCCGAAGTATTTCCAGAACACGCCGATCAAGGAATTCCGCGTGCACGATTACGGCAAGTTCGACGTGATTGCAGATGTGGCGCCAAAGGCCAGGACGCGAGGGATGGATTTCTTTGCCTGGGACCTGAACAATTCCAGTCCCACTTTGATGCGCACCATACCGGGGTTCGCGGAGATCTTGGAGATTGATCTCTATGGACGGAGGACGGCGGGGCCCTGCTTCAATCATCCGGATTATCAGGCATGGCTGACTGGCAAAGTCGAGAGCGTGCTTAGCGGCTTTTCCAGCTTGGTCGACGGTTACGCGTGGGGCTCGGAACGCATGGGGCCGTTTGAAAATGTGATGGGCAGGGGAGGCAATGCAAGTTGCTTTTGCCAGTTCTGCCGCGCGAAGGCGCGCGAGCGAGGCATCTCTGTGGAGCGCGCGCAGGCCGGATATCACGAACTGGTGCAGCTGTACCATGCCGCGGCCCAGGATCAACGGCCCGTAGATGGCTACTTCGTTACCTTCTGGAGACTGCTGCTCAAATATCCAGAAATTCTAAGTTGGGAGACGCTGTGGACTGATAGCTTCCAGGCAGTCCAGGCGCAGCTTTATGGAACATGCAAGGCGATTGCGCCCGAAAAGCCATTCGGCTTTCACCTGATGCAGAGCATGACTTTCAGTCCGTTCTATCGGGCGGAAGAAGACTATGTGAAAAGAAGAGAATTCGCGGATTTTCTGAAGCCTGCGACCTATAGCAATGCCGCTGGCCCGCGCCTGGCGGAGTATCTCCGGCAATTGAGCCACTCGGTTTTTCACGATGCGGAGCCGACGGACTTTCTAGATTTCTATTACAAGATCATGGACTACAAGGAAGCGCCGTATGACGAGTTGGCCACTACGGGCCTTTCGGCGGACTACGTTGCGCGCGAGACCAAGCGCGCTGTGGCCGGTGTTGCCGGCGAGGTAAAGATTTATCCGGGAATCGACATCGACGTGCCGACGCTTATATCGACGGGCAAGGAGACGGAAAAGCGCACCAAGCCGGACGATGTGCGCCGTTCTATTCGGGCCGCGATCGGCGCGGGCGCTGATGGCGTGGTCCTCTCGCGCGATTACGTCGAGATGTGGCTCGCCAACCTATCCGCCGCTGGAGAAACGCTTAGGGAGTTATACCCTCAATCGGCAACATAGGTTGGCGCAGAAATTGAATGGGTTTACAGCCGGCCCTCTCGGTATGCCTGCTCCTTGTCAAACTCGCCTTTCCACTTGGCAACAACGTTTTTTCATGTTGATAGCGCACATAGAGTCGCGTTGTCACTTCGCCCTCACCACCAACCGCACAAAATCGGACTTCTTTCCGGACTTGGTCTTGGTTCTGCCGTCGGGCAGATCCTCAACCGTTTGCTCCTTGACCTCCCGCAGCAGACCTTCGTTGATCATCGATGTCTTTACCCGGTTGATCATCAAGCTTCCAAAGCGCCGGTAATAGGACTTGCTTCGCATGATGCTGGGGAAATGCAACAGCTTGAGCTGTTCGGACTCGCTGTCTTCAAACTTATGAGCCCCCTTGGGCGGCACTTTGCTCTCCCTCTGCTTGTCATGTTGCTCCTCCAATGCCCGATGGATGGCGCTGTAACAGATAGCATCAGGATTCTCCGCCAGGCCGGCCTGGAACGTCCCTCTGAGCCGCTCTTGCCACTCGGCAAACCGCATGGCCGCTTCGAACGAGCCCTTAGTGATTTCACGATCCCCGTTGCAGCAAGCCTGAATCAGCGCAACACGGAGCATGTGCTCCGTCAGCCGACCACGCTCATCGATCTCGCCCAGCCACTCGTCCTTTGCGTCCCAAACCCAGTTGGGGAAAGTTACTCCCTTAGGCTGCAAGAATTCCCGCGTGATTGAAAAGGGGCGGAACTTGATTCGCTTGTCGCTGTATCCGAAGATGTGGCGGTCAACTAAGCCGCTGATGGAAGAGGCTCCGAACAGCTTGGCGAAATCCGAAGGGTCGTCAACAGTGAGGCTGCCCAATACGCTGAGCGTGACGAAGCATGTCTCTACGCCTTTCTTGTCCGCAGCGCCTCCCTTGTCATAATTCCAGAGTGTGTTGAAAAGCTGAGGCAGCGAACTGCCCTGAATGCCGCACTTTTGCAGAGTGGCCCGGTACTCATCCTGCACCAGCAGTTTGCGTGCGCCTTGATCACCGCACTGATTTGCCAATCCCCGGTCGCTGCTGGGAACGACCCAATCGTCCGTGCCTTCAGGAAGGAAGATGGCTTTTAGAGCGCTGTTCACTACAGAGGTTTTGCCTTGGCCCACCTTGCCCAGCAGAGCGCAGTAGAGATTGCTGCGAACCCTGTGCGAATGATTGCTAATGTCCTCTATTCCCTCCAGTGCTGAAGCAATTGTCAATAGGGCAGGGTACACATAGCCCAACGGTAAGCCATGCTTGCCAAGCCGCTTGGCGATCTCCCCCAGCTTGCCGTAGAGGGCACGCGGGTCAAAGTCCAAACCCGCCATTGGAGCAGCAGAAACTTCAACGCGATCGGGAATTGGCAACGGTGGTGGAGGGGCAATGCTGGCAATCCGTTCGTCCTCGTCCCGGTCAGAGTCCCAATGCGGACTTGCCTCTGGAGTGGGGACTGGAGCAGGCTCTTCTGGAACCTTGTCCAGGGCGCCGATCCTTGCGGAGGTCTCCAACCGCTCCGGTTCACAGATGCCCGGTTTGTCTGGCAAATCGTCCTCGTCATCAATGGCATCCTCAGCCCAATCCGACAAGCCATGATCGTTTCCGTCGCAGTCCCAGATCGGCCCAAGGTACGGAGAATGCTCCTGGTTCAGACGTCTAATCACCTGCCCGATCGACATGGAGGAGCCGTCACAGCCCTGCGCGAAGCATTTGAAGCCCAAGCTACCGCCGTCGTAGTAGAAGCCGGTGCAGACGGAGTGCTTGTGCCTGTATCCCGCCACAGGGCATTCGCGGGTCGTATGCCAACCGTCCTTGCTTCCAAGGATGTCGATGTCGTAATGTGCCAGGAATGCTTCGAAGTCGAAATCTTCCGACACCTCAACGGCTTCCTTGGCCCGGAAGGTATCCAGGCTGTGCTTCCCCACCCACTCACAGACCCAGTCAGGGATGGAGGTCGGGGCACCGTCAGCAAGTACCGTGTACAAGCTTCCATTGGGATGAATGCTTCCCGGCCCGACCACATAGCGCCTGTCGGCCCGGAAGCTGAACCACTCGTGTCCGTTGTCCAAATTGGCCGACCGATTGCCCAGCAGATCGCTCTTTTCGGTAGACTTGAACCACCAGTGAGCAAATCCTCCTCCTGACCGATGGACGCGAGTGACAGGGAGGGGCTTCTCCATCTCGGCGGCAGCCTCCTCCATGCCACCGGTGACATCAAACTCAAGAACAACGTGCTCGCCCGGTCGAGCCAGAAGGCCACAGTTGTAGTCTGGGTCTTCGTCGTTCCACGCGCGGATCTGGGCCGGGTCAGTGGTAGCCAGCTCAGGCCACGCGGTCATCGACGCCGGCGGACGCTTTTCATGAGGCATAAGCGGAAACACTGGAATGCCAAGTTGCGCATACGGCAGGGCGCGCTCCAGAAATGTTGTAGGTTCGGTTGGCGTGGAAGCTTCCATTGCAATTCCTCAACAATAGGCATGAAAATTCAATCTGGGGGCGGGGCTGAGACCTTCAGGCAAGGTTCGCGTCTTGACGTCCTAGCCACTCCCCGTCTTCTTCCTCCCGATCGGATGTTATGAACACGGGACATGCCCGATGTTGCTCTGGCGATCCCGCACCCATTGGGCGAGCTGTTTCGGGTCAAATCGCAGCACAGGCTTCGTTCTGCCGATATTGATTGACGGGAGTCCGCCGTGTTTTGCGAAAACATAAATAGTGTCGCGCTGGACCCCGAGTAACTTACCAACTTCATTTGCAGTTAGCGCGTGGTCCAGGGATTGAAGATATGCAGCCAGGTCATCCGTCATATAGCTCCGTTTGGTCAGAGAGGGTGTGATTACGTGCCACATTGGGTCACGTGGCTCTCTTACCTTGGGAGCGGTATTCAGTTTGTTTAAAACTAGCGAAGTGCGAGTGGTGGCGGCGCGGAATGGCGATGACAGACATTCCGCTCCAGCCCGTTTTCCCGATTCGTCAACGTCAAATATGCGGCGGCGGTTACATCGACGAATCGTTCGGGCGTGGTCATATGGGATGCCTACATCTGCGAATTATGAATGCGTCCATGAAAGGCTACTGAGAAACTCGTCGACTACGGGTAATCGTTTGGGGCCGAATCGCGCCGACCCCTGAGTTATATCTCGACGATCCTCAGTTGATTGAACCTGAACCTTGAGCCGGGAATGCCAGCAGTTCGTTGACGGCAAAGCCTTCGATCGCGGGGCGCCTGATGCGGCCTTCGGTGCCATCGGCATAGACCCCGAATATAGCGGTGCCAATTTTATCCAGCGCGCATCCAGATCCGCCCCCTGAGCACTTGAAGCGACGGTCTCCGCTTGCCCTTGGCTCGCCCAGGACGCTAGCACGGATGATTACCGTGCAACCGGCGGTTAAGACTTTACCTTGAATCGATCCACTGATTGCGTTTACGTCGTCCGTTACTTTGGCTGCCACCACACTGGTGTCGAGCACAATGGCTTTGGGCAAATTGGCGAGCCTCTGCTGGATCTTCAATGCCAGCTTCTTGTCGAAGCTGGGCATGCCATCGTAATCGCCCTCCTCAATAATTTCGAGGGCATTCATCATGTGATTCAGCGGCGGAAAGAACGCGCAATAAGGCGACGCCGCACTATAGTGCGGCATGAGCCATTCGTGTGCTGCCTCTGCGCTGCCGATTTCGTATACAGTGTTGAGCAGCAGATCAAGATGCATCTGTTGCAATTGTTTATTGGTCCAATTGACGGTGCGCTGCTTGGTTCTTGCCATAAGTGAATTCTCCTTCGTTACGAGGCCGGATCGCACCGACCCCTGCGTTGCGTGGTTAAGCGGCGATGGACTTGTCTGCGAAGATTCAGATGTTAAGTGCCGTCGGCCAAGGTTACCGGCCCGACCGCCGCGTGCGCTCCGCTTCTTGCGTGTTCCATTGGTGCGTCCCGGGTTGTTACAGTCTCACCGCACAACGAGCCCGGCCGAACTGAAGGGCAGCCGCGAAGCTGCCCCAGAGTTACAGCGATTGGTTGATGGTTATGCTGCATCTACCTTGACAAACTCCTTGCGGAAGATGCGAGCCAACTGCCTGGCCTCCAGCGAGGCAATTTGAGATACAGGGTTATCGAGGCCGTAGTCGAGAAACTGGACCGCTGCGAAGGCTGCACACACAGGCGCCCAAAGGGGACTGCTCGTCGGGGTTACATCGTAAAGGGGTCCGATCCAATCGAGGGCATTTTCGGCGTCGCCCTGCCGGAGGATGACATCCTTGAGCATCCTTCTAAACGTCGCCATGTTGCGTTGCACAGTCCGTTTGTCATACTGCACCTTCACGCTTGCCCTGTTTGCGGCGGTAAGCCTGCGCGCGATCTGCTCGCACTCTTCGGGTGTAATCAGTTCGCTCAAGATCTGCTCGCACTGTTCGGATGTGGGTATAAGTTCCGCATTAGGTTCCTTTAGTGATTCTCCTTGGTTTGGGTTGCGGGGTCGGTCGCCCGACCCTATTTGTTGATGTTTATGCTGGTAAAGGTTCCGGAGCATACACACGAAGTTCCTTGGCTTCCTGCTCGCGCTTCTTGGCTTCCGCTTGGAGCATGGTTTCAATCCGTGCAGCCAGCGCCTTGTCTGTTTGGGACGCATCGTTCTCGTCCGCGTCGCCGTCCAAAAGTTCCAGCGCAGCCAATATATGATTCAGCGGCGGATAGATCGGTGAATAGGGCGTCGATGCCGTAAACAGCGGGCAGATCCATTCATGTGCTGTGGCGACATCGCCGATTTCGCAGATAGTTCCGATGAGCAGATCGATGGTGAGCATCTGCAATTGCTTGTTGGTAAAAGTAACTGGCTTCTTGTTAGTGGTTGGCTTCATAAGTGCTCCTTTGAACACACTTCACGTGTGTGCGCGGCGCGGATTAGGCGCGGGCCAGGTAATGCGCAGACACACATATGGTGTGCGAGCGCAGCAGCTATAGACGCTGTAGCATGGTGTCGCTTCTACGACTTTGCTTCATGCTGGTATTTGCAGTTTGGGATTGTTGGATTGGACGCTTCGTCTGTGGCTATGCCGGCGACTGGTCCATGCACATCATCGATCTTTGTCCGGGCCGATGCAAGGAGATAATGTCAAGTTAACTGCGACCAAAGAAATTTCCCGATTTTATAGATAGGACGCGTCCCGCATATTGGAATCAGCAAGGAAAAGGCCAGCCCCGGAGGACTGGCCTGTCCGCGCTTTCGCGAGTTTAGTATTCGTCTGGCAGCAAAAGGCAAGTGCTGGAGCGGTCACTTTCGGTGATGACCCATACCCGAGAACCGTTCGGCAAAGGGTAGTTGCTCAGCACCCGCAAGCCTTCCCGAATACTGAGTTCGTTTTCCCGTCTATTGTGCGCCGAAAGTTCGCCCCAATCGCCGGATTGATGCCGCGCAAGTAAAAGGGCCGGTGAAATCAGGCTGTTACGAAAGTCTGAATTAATCGGGGAAATCATGGGAAAATGCCCTCGTGGTGAGCGAGGGCATTTTTCATGGGCTTCATTCAAGGTGAGGGACGAACCCAAGGCACATTGTTTCCCGTGGTGCTCGACGATCTTGTCCCGGGCGATCACGTCTGTCGGGTGATCGACGCTTTTGTTGCGCGGCTGGAGATGAGCGAACTCGGGTTCGAGCGTTCCGAGCCGGCGGAAACGGGACGGCCCGGTTACGATCCGCGCGATCTTTTGAAGCTTTATCTCTACGGCTACCTGCAGCAGATCCGTTCGTCACGGCGTTTGGAGGCCGAGTGCCGGCGCAACGTGGAAGTGATGTGGTTGCTGGGCCGTCTGGCTCCCGATTACAAGAGCATCGCCGAATTCCGGCGCATGCACCGTGAAGCGGTCACCGCGGCGGGGGCCGCGCTGGTTGGCTTTGCGCGCTCGGTGGGCCTGGTACGGGGTGAGTGGATAGCCATCGATGGTTCCAAGTTCCAGGCCGCCAGCAGCGCTCGCAGTGTGCACGAGCGCGAGGCAGTGAAGCGTTATCTGGAGCAGCTTGAGCAAGCCGATGAAGGGGATGAAGTGCTCATTGATCCGGCCGCGGTGGCGACGGCACTGGAGAAGCTGAACAGGCATCCGGAGCCGGAGGCGCACTTGATGCGCGTAGGCCATGGCCATGCGCCTGCGCCAGCCTATAACGTGCAGACCGCTGTGGATGCCGAACATGCGCTGATCGTGGCCCAGCAGGTGACCACGCAGGCGACCGACAACCGCAGCCTGCTGCCCATGGCCCAAGCGGCCAGCCAGGCGGTCGGTGCACCGGACTCTCTCCACGTGGTTGCCGACGCCGGTTACTCCAACGGCGAGCAGGCCGAACGATGCGAACAGCAGGGCATCGTGCCGCACGTGCCAGCCAACCGCTCCGTCAACAACAAGGGCGACGGCACACTGTTCGACCGCAGCCGGTTCCATTACGACGAGAAAACGGACACCTTCCGCTGCCCCAATGGTGAGACCCTGGTACGCATACAACTGTCGCGCAGAGACCGCTGCATCATGTATGCCGCCGAAGCCGAAACATGCCAAGCCTGTGCGATCAGGACCGATTGCACTACCGCATCACGTCGCTGGATTACCCGCCACCTGCATGAAGGAGCGCTCACGCGCATGCAACAACGAGCCACGCCTGAGGCCATGCGGCTACGACGATGCATCGTAGAGCACCCCTTCGCAACCCTCAAATATCGCATCTTCGGAAACCCGCGATTCCTGCTGCGGGGACTTCGAGGAGCACAAACCGAGATCGGCCTGGCGACCATGGCCTACAACCTGAAACGCATGATCAATGTCCTCGGAGGTCATAAGCTGGCCGCGGCGCTGGCTGGCTGAATAACCCCATCCACGGCCGCGTTACTTAACCGATCCGATCTTGCTCGGGAAACGCCCCCCTCCAAAACAAAAAGCGATGTCCGGCCAACCGGAACACCGCTTTTCGTCTACATCAATCGCCCGTTTCGTAACAGCCTGGAAATCCCGGCCCTCTCAAGTTCTAGCAACGCAGCGGGTGTTCCAACAACTTTCCCGAGCGGTAGTAGCCTCACTTTCGGGCTCCCGTCCCCGTGGTGGCCTTCACGGTTTTCGCCGTAACCTTCGCTGCCGGTGCGGTCGCGGACGCGTCCTGAACGGTCTGAGGGGCTGCGCTGACGGCTGTAGCGGCTTCCTTGGCCGCTTTCTTGCGGGCTGCGGCTGCCAACAGACCGGCGCGAATCCGATCCTTGGCTTTCTGCGACATCGGCTTGCGCGGACCAAAACCACCGGCTGCCTTCTCTCCGGGGGCGGCTCGCCGTTTTTGTTTGCTCCAAACATTGAGTGAATCTCACTCAAGCGTGGAAAACTCTGTGGATTTGTAACCATAGTAATGATTACCAAAAACAATGAATCAGAGAACTGGGCCGCGTTAAGTGCAATTTCAGAGAACTGGGCCGCGCTGTCTTGTTTTGGCCTGGTAACTGTTACCAACCGCACCATCAATGATGGTTACGGTACCCAATGGGGTCTAGATAGCAATTAGGTGACTTCTTTGCGTGGTATTGGGGTCTTACGCTCGGCCAATCCGCGTGCGTACTCTTGGCTTGGGAGAAGAGTGAATTGACCGACCAACCTCAAAAGTCTTGCAGGAATGTTACCAGGGAAGCGGGCAACCGTTCTGAGAACCAGCCCTTTGGAGCTTCTACAGGAGGACACCAACCTCCTAGAAAGACAGGAAAAATGGCACATTTCAGACTCACAAAACCAGGCACTATTGCCCACGTGGAGGCTTGCATTGTTGAAGCTCTCCGTGAAAATGATGGTGGATATTTAACCACCACTCAACTCTGTTTACATCACCAACTGGTGAGACATTTTCATGGAATGCGAACCCTTGATCTCGGTCAGGTCGCTCGCGTCTGTAAAAAGATGGTCGCTGATGGCCGCCTTGAATCGCAATTTCATGGAGTCGGAAACCGTACTGGAAGCATGTACCGGATTGTTGCTTCTGCCTGACGATAACCCAACCCGAGACGAAGCGGTTTCTCCGCCACTAACCCAACGATAGGAGATGTCATGAAACAGGATCTGCAAGCTGTCAAGGTTTCTCAAGCCACATTTGAGACCACGAAACAATTACCATCACTTCAAACCACCGCCACTCTCTATCTTGTCGACGGCCAGGAAGTCATGATCCTGGAGGCAGCGGAAGATAGTTCCTGGAAAGTCTTCACTCCGGCTCTTGACCAGAACGACTGTGCCGCAGACAAGCAATCGCGTCTGGAGTCTCGGTACACCTTGACGGAGATCGTGGAAGCCTGCGAGGAAGTCGCGCAGGGCGTTGTCGTTGATCTCTAGACAGCAGTATCAGACGCTCACGATGACGCTGGAAGAACAAATCGAAGCACACCTAGGATGCATGCGCCTGAGGAAACTTGCCGGGTCAAATGCTTGCGAACTTGAGATTGATACGGCTCTAGGTCGCCTGCACTCCCGCCGCAGACAGACGACACCCACAGAGGGGGCTGGAGCGATCTGGCCCCGCAGCGGAAATCAGGAGCAACACAGTTATGAAGAACAAAAATAAATCATGGTCGGAAGTGGTCGAAATGACTTTGGCCGAAATGAGTATCACTTTTTGGTTTGTCGAACAATGCAAGGGAGACACCATGTTTCATGCGGAGTGTTTCCTGGATGAATGCCGGAAGCGGACCACGGTTCCGCTGTCCAAGGTTCCGCTGGATCGCGTAAGGCGGGCATTGGAATTGGTCGCGTATGGAAGCGTCGTGGAGTGGGACGAGTTGCCTGATAAGGAGCAGGTAGAGATCGAGGTCGCGGCAACGTGGCTGCGGAATGCTGTGACCGATGCTCCGGTTCATGCGGTCGTCAATTGAAAACATCAACCGTGGGGCCGCTTCGGTTGCCCCGCAACAGATTCGATTCACTGGAGGCAATACATGAAACTCAAAGTGACCCATAAGGGTGGCAGGTCCGAAGTTATAACCCTGTCTCCCGGAGCGGTAATCGTAGATCCAGACCACAAGTACCAGAACCGCATCACGGACCCCAAGTCTGGAATGGAGTACTTCTTCAACCTTGACGGAACTTACGACGGTTGGCAGACGGGTTGCAGCCGTGAAGAAGCAGAGGGCATCATCAAGATACTTGAAGCGGCAGCCAAGAAGCAGGCGAACTAATCCACCGAGACCGCGCCCACCCGGTCCCTAAACCTTATCCGTACTTACTCAACCTATGCAGTATTTAGACGTCCATGACTGAGCCATTCGTAGATACAGATACGGCCGCTGCACACCTTGCCATCTCCCCACGTCGCTTGCTCGATCTTGTGCGCGGCGGCGACCTCCCTGCCCACCCGTTGGCACAGGGCCGTCGTCGCCACGTATGGCGGTTCAAGTTGTCTGAGTTGGAGCGCGCCCTTTGCGACAGAGAAGCTAGCGCCACTGCACACATAGAGGGTAGAACGTACCGTGGTCGGCAGTCCCAGCGGGCCGAGAACGGACAATGAGTGGCGAGGTTTCAGACAGGCAGTTTGCGAAGGGAAGCGCGGGCCGCAGGTCCAACGTGGGTTCTGCGATATAACGCAACCCGGCCGGCCGACGGCAAGCGCGTCGAGCGCACCATCGCCATCGGGCTTGTGCGCAAATTCCCCAGTGAGTCCAGTGCATGGGCTGAGGTGAACCGGCTTGACCTCCACACGAAGATCAACAAGGCAGGATTCAAGAGTCCAAAAGTCACGTTCCGCATGCTTGCCGAGCAGTTCATCGAGCAGGAACTTGGCGAGCAGAAGCACCTGCTGAAACCTCGCTCCCACACGACAGTCGTCACTTACAAGATGTACCTGAGGCGGTATATTCGTCCGAAGTGGGATGGCTTCATCGCCACAAAGATCTCGCACCATGCGATTCAAGACTGGCTTCAGGAACTCAAGCGCGACCACAGCCTGGCGAACCGGACGGTCAATCATCTGAAGGGCCTGATGGCGCTGATCTACAAATTCGGTGCGTGGCGCGAGCTTATTCCCGACACATGCAATCCGGCCCGGAAAGTGAAGTGCGTAACCACGTCCGAGTACGAGCCAAAGGTGATCAGCCCTGAAGAGGCTCACAAGGTCTGGAGCCGGCTCGCACAGCCTGAGAATACCCTTGTGCTGCTTGTTGCAGTGACCGGCCTGAGGATCAGCGAGGCTCTCGGATTGAAGTGGTCCGACATCGACCCCAAGGCCGAGCTGATTCACGTGCGGCGAAGCTGGACCATGGACCGGGAAGGCAAGCCAAAGAGCCGGGCAAGCAGGGCAGCCGTGCCGTGTGTCGAGATGCTCGCAAAGCATCTGGAAGAGTGGCGCAGTGAGTCCCCATATGCCGGCGATGACGACTGGGTTTTCCCGTCCGTTCGAAACAAGGGAAAGACCCCACGCAGCGGTAGCATTCTGGTGACCGACTACCTCAAGAAAGCGGCCTACGAGGCAGGTGTGTTGAAGCAGGGAGAGAAGGTGCAGTTCGGGATGCACAATCTCCGGCACTCGCTTGCCACGTATCTCATCGCAGTCGGTCGCGACGTAAAAACTGTTCAAACCATTTTGCGTCACGCAAACCCGATGACCACGCTTCAGCTTTACGCCCACGGGCGAAGCCAGGACCGCTCAGACGCGCAGGGGGAAATGCTCACAGCGTTTTTCGCGCCGCCGACGAAGCCGCCTACGGATGTGGTGCAGTAGCAATCACGGGTGAGTTGCGGGTGAGCGTTTTTAGGGTGGAAAGCTATGAGCTTCCTAAAACATTCATTCTAATGAGGAAATATGGTGGCGGGAGGCAGGATCGAACTGCCGACCTACGGGTTATGAATCCGTCGCTCTAACCATCTGAGCTACCCCGCCGGAAAGAGGGCAAAAAGGCACAATAACGCACGCAATTGCCACATTTCAATGATACGGGCGCGCGTAGAACAGGTCAAACGTTTCAGCCCGTTCCTGAGCGGCAATCTTCCGATCTCTCCATCGAAAACTCTGCCGCCTAAATCAGTAAGCCGGCCTATCCTGCGACAATTCATGCGGTGTCTTTGTCTGCTCCCGGAGATAGTCCATGCCCGCATTGCTTCAAATTGATTCCAGTCCTCGCGCCGCATCGGTTTCAAGCCGCCTTGCCGCCGCCTTCGTCGAAAAATGGAAGCGGCAAAACCCCGGCGGCACCGTCTTCCAACACAACACTTCGCTCGAGTGCTTCCCGTACCTCGATGAGAACGCCATCGACGCGTTCTTCACGCCGGCCGAGGAGCGCACCGCCGCGCAGAAGTCGGCCCTCGCCTTCTCCGATCAACTGGTGGACGAGTTGCTCGCCGCCGACGTGGTGGTGTTGGGCGCGCCCATGTGGAACCTTTCCATTCCCGCCTCGCTCAAAGCGTGGATCGACCTGATCGTGCGCGAAGGGCGCACCTTTGCCTTCACCTCGCAGGGCGTGGCCCCGCTCGTTCCGCCGGGCAAACGGGTTTACGTTTTTTCTGCGCGCGGCGGCGCGTATCCCGCGGGCACACCCTTTCATGATTTCGATCAGCAGGAACCGTATTTGCGCCGCATTCTGGGCGTGATCGGCCTCTCGCGGATCGAGTTCATTTATGCAGAGAATCAGAGCGACGGCCCAGAAGCCGCGGTGCAAGGCGTGGCCCGCGCAGAAAACACGTTGGCCGCACTCGCCTTCTGACTGTTGCCGCCCCGCGCCCATGTACACTCGACTGCATGAGTTCCCTCCGCATCGCAGCCGTCATTCCTGCGCGGCTACAGTCCACGCGCATGGCGCGCAAGGTGCTGCGCCCCATCGCCGGCCGGCCCATGGTGGAGTGGGTGTGGCGCGCCGCCAGCGCCAGCGGCCTCATGGATCCCGTGGTTGTCGCCACCGACGCCGAAGAGGTGGCGGATGTGTGCCGCGCGCGCTCCATTCCTGTGCTGATGACCTCGCCCGCATGCCCCAGCGGCAGCGACCGGGTGAGGGAGGTTTCTCGCGAGATCGACGCCGATATCTACGTCAACATTCAGGGAGACGAACCCACTCTCACGGCAGATTTTTTCCCGCCGCTGCTCGATCTCTTTGACCGGCCCGAGGTAGAAGTCAGCACCCTCTCCGTGTGCTGCCCGCCCGAGGAGTTCACCAATCCCAACGCTGTCAAAGTAGTCACGGCTCTCGACTGCCGCGCTCTCTACTTCTCTCGCGCGACGATTCCCTTCGATCGCGATCGGGTTGGGTTCACCGGCTATCGCAAGCACCTTGGTATCTACGCTTATCGCAAAGCCGCGCTGGAGCGTTTCGCCGCGCTGCCGCCCTCGCCGTTGGAAGGGCTGGAGCGCCTGGAGCAGTTGCGGCTTCTCGAAAACGGCATCGCGATCTACGTCGCCGACGCCCCGCGCGACACCATCGGCGTCGACACGGAAGAAGATTTAGCGCGCGCCGAAGCTCTGCTAAAGAAATAAGTCGAAATCCCATGATTCCGAAGGGACCTTCGCCTTCATCGTATTTGCGGAATCGGCGGTCGTAGCGATGGATCTTCCCGATCCAACGCCAGCAGCCACACGCGCACGCTCGCGCGAAGATCTTCGACGTCAATCCCTCCGAAAGCAGCAGGGAACGCGTCAAGCCGCCGAAGTGCCGCGCGCAGCAGCGATGCGGAGCCAGCGAAATTCTTGCGCTGAAGATGATGAAAGGCTGCGGTAATTTGAATTAGCGCCTGTAGGAACGTTTTCTCCGGCTCTGCGCACGTCAGCCAGACGCCTTCCCAATGCTCATGCGCGAGAAAAAATTCCCCGCTCCTGTAGCATTGCAGCCCTTCCGCCAGCGCTCCGCAACTCCAGTCCAGTGTCATCGTTCACCATTATCGCGGAGCAACTGAGCTGGCAGCGCCGAAGCTCGATTCCTTCTGGTATCGCCGAGCTTTCCGGTTCCGGCCGCTCGCAGTTCAATTCTTGCCTACCACCAGAATCTGGAACGAATGCGGGATCATAGGCGGACGAGGCCCGCGCATGAATGCTGGCGGGCCGCCCGCGGCCGGAGGACCACCCGCACTTGGCGGGCCGCCTGAAGGTTGCGTTGCGCCGGTCGGCGCGGCGGGCTGGGCCGGCGTGGGTCCATACTCGGCCGTGATCAGAAAAAGATCGCCCGTCTTGGTATCGAGCGTGATGGTCTTGGCGCGTTGTGGTGTAAACACTGTCTGCTCCACGGCAAAGTCAGTCTGCGAGTTCTCCTTGATCACTGTCAGCGTGCCATCGCCCTGCGAGCTGAACACTTCCATGGTGTCGGGATTGAACGTCACTCCGTCGCACCCCACGCCGGTCGGCAGGTCGGTGAGGATGTGCCCATCGGCTGCCGACAAAATGATCATGTTGCTTTTGTCGCGGCAGGCGGCAAACAGGATTCCATTTTTCGCATCGAGCGCCAGGCCCGCGCATCCGCTGCCTTTGCTCGAGAGGTCGTAGCGGCCCACCATCTTCATCGCGTCCGCATCGATCACTGCGATCGCGGCCTTATCCACAATGTCGACGTAGATTTTGCCGTGGCCGTCCGTCGCGGCCTGCTCCGGCGCGCCGCCGATGTCGATGGTGCCAAGAATAGAACCGTCTTTGTCGTCGAGCACCGTGATATTAGGCGCCGAGTGGCTGAGGATGTAGAAGCGGTGATTGTAGGTGTCGTTCAGGTAACCGTCGGGATTGCCTTGCACATCGATGTTCTTGATGATCGCGAAGGTCTTCGCGTCAAACATCGCCACCGGCTTTGAGGTCGCGAACCCATGCCCCGTGGCCGTGTCCACCGCCGCGCCGTGCGCACTCGTGCTCGGGATGTCGCCCACCTGGGCCAGTGTATCCAGGTTGAAGACGCCAATATGCCCGGCAGGGCCGGAGCGCGCCACATACAGATTGCGGCCGTCGGGATCGGCGGTCACGTAGTCGAATCCACCGTCGCCGCCGACGAGTTGAATCTTCTGCACCTGGTAGGGGCCGTTGGCCTGTGCGCCGGCCAAGACGGAAACTATGAAAACTGCCGCAACGGCAATAATCTTGCGTGACACGATGAAACCTCCGTTGATGAGCCCGGCTTGGCGCCCGATCATAGGAGCATTTCGAGGCCAGACGAAGCGCGATTTCTATCTGCAAAACGAGAATACATGGTGAGATCCACCCATTGTGTCAATGCCAGATGCAATCGATACGGCGGGGCCTTTATTCCATGGCTCTGCCGCGCTCGCGGCTCCCAGCGAAAACAGAATTGCGCGCAAGAATCGGAGTGCGCGCGGAACGGCGATCGGCGACTATCATTCCCATGAGCACTATTTCGCAAATCGCAATCGAATCGGCAACCGTTTCCAGCATGCCCAGGACGCCCAGGATTGAAATGCCGCAGCCCGCAATGCCCCTCGTCAACGAGTCTCGAGATGCGCGGTCTGATATCGCGTGGGCGGACTCCGCGTGGAAGCAACTCGTTACCCGCGACCCGCAGGCGCGCTTCTTCTATGGCGTCGCAACCACCGGCGTTTTTTGCCGGCCAACCTGCGCGAGCCGCCGCCCCCTGCGAGCCAATGTGCGCTTCTTCCGCACCGCGGCCGAAGCGCTGACTGCCGGATTTCGCGCCTGCAAGCGCTGCCGCCCCACGATCGCATCGACGATTGCATCGAGCAGCCTTTTGGACGAAGTTCGTCGCCACATCGAACGCAACCTCGACCGGCGCGTGCGTCTTGAGGAGTTAGGCCGCGTAGCCAGTCTGAGTCCCTTCACCGTGCAGCGGCTCTTCAAGCGCGAAATGGGCGTGAGCCCGCTTGGGTATCAGCGCGCTCTGCGCGCCAACGGCCTGCGCAAAGCCCTCAAGAAAGGAAGCTCTGTGACCAACGCGATTTATGACGCAGGATTTGGTTCGTCGAGCCGCGCCTGGGAAGGCGCGCAACTGGGCATGACGCCGTCGCGATTTGCGAAAGGCGGCAAAGGCGAGCGCATTGGGTATTGCGCCGCCCACTCGCCGTTTGGATGGATGATTGTGGGCGCCACGGAACGCGGTCTTTGCTGGCTCGCGCTGGCCAACAGCAAAGCGGAAGCCGAGGCGACCCTGCGCACGGAATTCCCCGAGGCCGCGCTGCGTCGCGATCCCTCAATCGCGCGTTGGGTTGACGCGGCGCTTGCGAACGTCCGCGAAGGCGACGACTTGGTCCGAAAGGCTGCCGCACCACAAGTTCCGGTATTGGATCTACGCGGCACCGTCTTCCAGCTTCGCGTGTGGAATGCGCTGCGGCAGATTCCGCGCGGACAGACGCGAACTTATTCTCAGTTAGCACGCGAGATGGGCATTCCAAAATCGACCCGCGCCGTGGCGCGGGCCTGCGCTTTGAATCGCGTCTCCGTGCTGGTGCCATGCCATCGCGTAGTGGGCGCCGACGGCTCGCTCACCGGCTACCGGTGGGGCGTGGAGCGGAAAGCGAAACTATTAGCTGCGGAGAGAAGCTAGCCGCCGATTCTTAGAAACGCAGGAAAAACCGCCGTCCCAGCGCGCTACTTTCTCTTGTCTGCAATCGCCAGCAGCGTTTGAAACTGCGGCGCCTCCGCATCCTTGTCCACTACTGCGGTTTCCACATCCACAAAGCCCGCGTTCTCAAGCATCGCTTCGAGTTCCGCCTCGCTGAAGCCCAGCCACTCGTCGGCGTACATCTCGCGCGCCTCTTCAAAGCGATGCTTGAGCAGGTCGAGCACCACCACGCGGCCGCTGTCGCCAAGAATCCGTGCCGCCTCGCCCAGCGCGCGCTCCGGATGCAGCGCGTGATGCAGCGACTGCGAAAAGAAAACGAGATCCACCTCGCCCGTGCCGATAGGGACTTCTTCCATATCACCGAGCCGGTACTCCACATTTTTCACGCCGTGGCGCGTCGCCTGTTCGCGGCCCACCTCGATCATGCGTGCCGAACTGTCGACTGCGATGACGCGCACGGCCCTCTCAGAAAGCAAGAGCGCGAAGCTCCCCTCGCCGGCGCCCAGATCGGCAATCGTGAGCGGCGGCATCAACCGCAGCAGCGCCTCGGCCATGCTCTTCCACGATTTGCCCGGCACGTAGTCCTTGCCCAGCCGGCCGGCTACGCTGTCGAAAAACGCGCGCATCTTGTCCTGGCGCTTCTTGAGCACGCGGCGCATGGCGGCTTGGTCGGCAGCCGCTTCTGCAATCTCTTTGCCGGCTTGGGAAAGAAGGCGATCCAGTATCGCGTCGTCCTCTGTTGCACCGGCTGCGGAGAGCCGATAAAAGTGACTCTTGCCCGTGCGGCGGTCCTCGACGAGTTCAGCCTGCCGAAGCTGCGAAAGATGCGTGGAGATGGTGCTCTGGCCCATGGCGAGGATTTCCTGTAGCTCGGCAACGGACAGTTCTTCACCCCTTAAAAGCAATAAGATACGCAGCCGGTTGGGATCGGCGACGACTTTGAGCGTTTTGATGATTGACGGCATAGCTGAATTCTGTTACATATCAACATATCACGATACGACGATAAAAGGAGAAGAGAATGGCAACCGCAACCCTCGAAAGCACGAAAACCGGCACGCCGGGCCCCGACTTTAAAGTGGCTGACCTCGGCCTGGCCGATTGGGGCCGCAAAGAAATCGTCATCGCCGAGCAGGAGATGCCGGGCCTGATGGCAATTCGCAATAAATATGCGGCGGAAAAGCCGTTGGCCGGAGTGCGCATCACCGGCTCGCTGCACATGACCATTCAGACCGCGGTGCTTATCGAAACACTGGTGAGTCTCGGTGCGGAAGTGCGCTGGGCCAGTTGCAACATCTTCTCCACGCAGGATCACGCCGCAGCCGCGATTGCCGCTGTCGGCGTTCCCGTCTTCGCCTGGAAGGGCGAATCGCTCGAAGACTACTGGGAGTGCACGTATCGCGCGCTCACGCACAAGGGCGGCCTCGGCCCGCAGCTCATCGTGGACGACGGCGGCGACGCGACGCTCCTCATCCACAAAGGCTATGAGCTTGAGAACGGCGATCGCTGGGTCGACACCGCGAGCAGCAATCATGAGGAGCAGGTGATCAAGGACCTGCTCAAGAAAGTCTTCGCCGAAGACGCGAAGCATTGGCATAAAGTCGTCGCCGACTGGCGCGGCGTTTCGGAAGAAACCACCACGGGCGTGCACCGGCTCTACAAGATGATGGAGACGGGCAAGCTGCTGGTTCCGGCCATCAACGTGAACGACTCCGTTACCAAATCGAAGTTCGACAATCTCTACGGCTGCCGCGAGTCGCTTGCCGATGGCATCAAGCGCGCCACCGACGTGATGGTGGCGGGCAAGGTCGCGGTCATCTGCGGCTACGGCGACGTGGGCAAGGGCTCCTCTCATTCGTTGCGCGGCATGGGTGCGCGCGTGGTGGTCACGGAGATCGACCCCATCAACGCGCTGCAAGCGGCGATGGAAGGCTTCGAGGTTACGACGCTCGAAGACACGCTGGGCCGCGGCGACATCTACGTTACCTGCACCGGCAACACCGACATCATCACCTTCGAGCACATGCAGAAGATGAAGGACCAGGCCATTGTCTGCAACATCGGCCACTTCGACAACGAGATTCAGATCGACCGGCTGAACGAGGCACCCGGCGTCGTGCGGCTCAACATCAAGCCGCAAGTCGACAAGTACACGTTCCCTGACGGCCACAGCATCTTCATCCTCGCCGAAGGCCGCCTCGTGAACCTGGGCTGCGCCACCGGCCATCCCAGCTTCGTGATGTCGAACAGCTTCGCCAACCAGACGCTCGCGCAACTCGACCTGTGGAAGAACCGCGACAGCTACAAGCCGCAAGTCTACGTGCTGCCCAAGAAGCTGGACGAAGAGGTGGCGCGCTTGCACCTCGAGAAGATCGGCGTCAAGCTGACCAAGCTCAGCCAAAAGCAGGCCGACTACATCGGCGTGCCGGTTGAAGGGCCGTACAAGGCCGACCACTACAGGTACTGAAAGGCAGGGAGCAAGGGAGCGACGCAGCTCACCCAGTTTTCTTGCTCCCTTGCTCACTTGCTCCCTCGCTCCCTAAACGTTATGTCTTCGCCACTCACATTTTCGTTCGAGCTCTTCCCTCCGCGCACGCCGGAGGCGCAAGCCAAGCTGCCGGCCGTGATCGGCCAGCTTGCGGCGCTCGGCCCCAATTTCTTTTCCGTAACGCACGGCGCGGGCGGGTCCGATCAAGAAGGCACCTACGAAACTCTGCTGACCGTGGTGGAGCACTCCGGCGTGGAGACCGCGCCGCATCTTACCTGCGTGGGCTCTACGCGCGCCCACGTTGCGGCGCAGCTCGAGAGATACCGCGAAGCGGGCGTCAAGCGTATCGTAGCCCTGCGCGGCGATCTGCCGGCCACGGCGCTCAGTCCCGCAGCGCCCGGCGAATTCCACTACGCCAACGAGCTGGTCAGCTTCATCCGCGCGGAGCACGGCGATGCCTTCAAGATCGAGGTCGCCGCTTACCCCGAGATGCATCCCCAGGCCGCGAGTCCCACTGAGGACTTCGAGCACTTCCGCCGCAAAGTAGAAGCCGGGGCTGACGCCGCGCTCACCCAGCTCTTCTACAACGCCGACGCTTATTTCTACTTTCTGGAACGCTGCTCCAAAGCCAATATAAAAATTCCCATCGTGCCCGGCGTCATGCCCATCACGAGCTACACAAACACCATGCGCTTCTGCAATGGCTGCGGCGCCGATCTTCCAAGATGGGTGCGCCTGCGCCTGGAAGAGCTGGACGGCGACAAAACGGCGCTGGTCGACTTCGGCATCGGCGTAGTCACGCGCCTTTGCGAGACGCTGCTCGGTGGCGGCGCGCCGGGGCTGCACTTCTACACCATCAATCAGGCCGGGCCCGCGCTGCGCCTCTGGAAGAATCTGGGACTGGAGCAGCGAGTCGGCGGGGCAACGAGTTAGTCAATTCCGGCTGGGAGTTAGCCAGTTCCGGCCGTAATTTGCACTGTTTTGTGTGCATTAACAGCGTTGGGCGCCTCGGCTTCAGACCCCGTTTTATCGCAGTAAATCATTTACAATCAACGGTTTAATTAGAAACATCCCGGTACCGTACCGGGGTATGGGTGGTAGCGTTTTTATTTATTTAATTTCAGGCGACGCCGAGGGGCCACAATCTGTTGTGGTTCTGTCCGCAGATGCGTTCGGGGCCACAAGATGCAGGGGTGGGGTGTCAAGAAAATTAACGTGATTGATTTTCTGGTTAACGCCGGCTCTGACTCCGAGGAATCGCGGACCGGGGACCGTGAATGGCTGGCCGCGCGCAGGAGGGAAGGAGTGGAAGAGGGGGGTGGGGGTGGTGGCACGAATCCGGATGTGGCGGCTGGAGATTGCATGGAATGATCGTGCAGCAAAGCGGGGAAATTATCTGCAAAGGTGGTGGGGATTTTTGAGGCAGTGGATTCAAGGGTTTTGTGGCGGGTGGAAAAAGCGAAGGAATTGACACTATGATCATGGATGCGCGCGTGTCGCGGTCGAGCTCCCTAAACAGCTACGGTCAAAGGCCTTTCTTGAGGGGATAGCTAGCGCATATGGCAAGTGAGCACGCCAGCTTTCGAAATGCCCAAGGCAGTTGAGCGCCAGGCGAAGGGCCTTTCACGGATCGTGCCCGGCACGAGGGCAGGAATTGAGGCGACTCGAATGGATAAGGATGCGAACCGGGCGGGCGGGCCGGAGCAAAAGCCACCACTGCGCACAATCATCACGATCCTCTTCGTGATAGTTTTCTCTCTCCTGGTTTTGCTCCTCGGAGTGAGCATGGTGCATCACCGTTTCTTTCAAGGTGGACGGGAGCACCGGAACGGGTCGGTTGGGCAGTAGCAGGTAGCGAATAGCCAATAGCCAATCGATGCTGCCGTCCGTGGACTGCACCCTCGGAGCCTTCGCCGCAAGCTGTTAGCCTTTGCGTAGGAGACGGAAACAGGATGAATCGCCATTGGTTATCGCTGGTTGCGCAGTACAGCAGTGTTGTGGGATTTATGATCGGGCTGCCCATGATGGCGGGCGCCTATTACGAATCCTGGAGGGTGCGGCAGGAGGCGCGCCGCGAGCGCCAGGGAAGGCTGCACAGCCGCAACTGTCTGGAGTTCGTCACCGGCGACGGAACCTGCATCAACCTGGTGCCTCTGGAAACTCTGCACTCGCTGCCGCGCGAGGGCGACGTGCTGATGCTGCCCGGCGACGGCGTCCGCGAGGGCGGAAAGTTTCTTCCCGGCGCCTACCTGGTGGAATCGGTCGAGCACATTTACACGCCGGTAGAGTACAAAGGCGCGCGTCCCTGCGAGGCGCGGCTCACCAAGGCCGTGGCGCATGTGACGTCGCTGAACCCGTTGATGACGGAGTGATCGCTTATGGATGCTTGCGCCCGTTGGCGCGATGCCACAACCGCCAGAACGCGTTATGCAGCAGCCGCGTTTGCTTGGCCTTGAGCGCGTGGTACGAGCGCTCGACGTAGATGTCGAACTCCGGCGGCCAGCCGATCATCGATCGCCGTTCGCTGTAGTCGTCCTCAGCCCACTTGAGCAACATGGCCTTGTAGCCCACCACGTGGGTCACAAAGTCGAGCAGGCACTGCGGCATTTCTTCCTCGACGATGAGGTGCGCGTTCTCGATGATGATCTTCTCGCGCACGTTGTTCAGCGGCATGAAGATCGACTTCATCCACAGCACCCACTCTTTCAGGTCCTCGTCGCGAATGGGGTGGCACTGGGTTTTGCCCTGCTTGGCGAGCAATGCCTTGTAGGCAATGTTGCCCGCCACGGTGGCCACGTAGAGCGGGCCGTAGAACTCGTTCAGGCGCTGATTCACCAGGCGCAGCCGGTCGGCGCGCCGCGCCATCACGCGGTTCGACCAGAACGTGACCAGGTAGCCGGCAAATGTTAGAACGATGGTTAAGACGACCGCGTTTTGCAGAGAACCCGGCACGAAATCAGGCATTGCAGAGCCAACCCTTCGCGGAAAAGTATACCCGTGCGGAACCGAGCCGGACTGTGACGGCGGGAATACAACACTCGGGCAGTTCCGATTTGCGAACGGTGAATCAGATTTGGCAGCGAGCCCTGCGGGGGTCAGGAGACCCCCGCTACAGCCGGTCAGGAGACCGGCGCTACATTACCGCGCGTGATGGACGGGAACAACCTTGGCCGGCGCCGGAACCACCTTGATCTCAAAAATCCTGGGCCAAAGTTTTCCGGTGACGAAGAGCCGGTCGTGCGCCGCGTCGTAGGCGATGCCGTTCAATACCGCTTCCTGGTCGGTGACCTCGCCGGGCCGAAGCAGGCCGGCCAGGTTGATCCAGCCCAGCACGCGGCCCGTCTCGGGCGAGATGCGCACGATGCGGTCGGTGTGCCACACATTGGCGTAGATCTGACCGTGAATGTATTCGAGTTCGTTGAGTTGGTCGATCGGTTTGCCGTGATCGCTCACGTAAATGTGCCGCACCTCGCTGAATGTGGCGGGATCGAAGAAGCGAATCTCCGCCGTGCCGTCCGAGAGAATCAGGTTTTTGCTGTCGGCGGTGAGCCCCCAGCCGTCGCAGTCGTAGCGGAGCGTGCGCAGGAGGCGAAAGCTGAAGCGGTCGTAGACGAAGGCAACGTGCGATTGCCAGGTGAGCTGAACTAACGTGCTGCCCCACGCGGCAAGGCCCTCGGCAAAATATTGCTGCGGCACTGCGGCCGATTGCAGCGCGCGTCCGGTCGCGAGATCTTCCATGCGCAGCGAGGAGCGCCCGTTCAGGCCGGTGCTCTCGTAGAGATGCCCGTCGATGTAGATCAGGCCCTGGGTGTAGGCGCGGGGATCGTGGGGATAAGTGTGAACGATGCGATACGAATCGTCGGCGCGGACGGACGCGACGGCGAGCATGAGGAAGACGAAAGTGTGGAGGAGGGAAGAGAGGCGCATCGGTCCTGTTGTAGTGTAGCCGTAGGAACTGCGCGTGGTGTTTCGGTCGGAGAGAATCACGGAATAATTCTTACGCCCCCTGCGGGGGCTGAATTTGCTGAACGCAACCGCTTCCCCAGGCTGACGCCTGGGGCTACCGTATGACGCCCCCTTCGGGGGCTCCGCACAAGGCTCGGCATAATCTTCGAAATTTGTGATGCACTAATTGGCCGGTCCGGCGTCGACGGCCACGGTCGCTAGCACCGCCGGGTTACTGGTGAGTTGGCTATCGATGAGCAGAACGGTGCGCACTTCGCTGCCGGTCAGAGTCATGGGAGAAGACGGGTACTCCGGCGTGATGAGGCCTGTGGGAGTAACGACCATGGTCACGGTCTGCGACGCGAAGCTGATGTACCCGGCAGTGCCGCCCACGGGCAAATTGGTGACGATAGGAATGCTGTTGGCCAGGGTGGCTCCAGCCGGCACCATGTACACGTCCACGGCGCCCGTCTTGGCGGCCTGGTTGAGAAACCGGAAAGCCGAGTGGCCCTGCGCGGCCACAGTCTGCTGATCCTCGAGAATCGTGACCACGTATCCGCTGGGCGCGACGCCGTTGTCGGTGAGAAATACCGAGTGCTGATGGCCCGCCAGCAGAGTGCCGCTGGTGCTCACAAGCGTCTTGCCCCCGGTGGCGGCAGTGACGTCGATGGGCGCGGCGATGTTGGCCGCCACAGTGCCATAAGGAGTGATCGTCCCCTGGCCGAGGTTCGCTGCCAGGAGGTCGCCTTCGACCGTCACGTTGACAGCAGGAGCGATGGTTGAAGCGTCAATGACGCGCACCAGGCTGGGTTGCGTGGTTGTGGCCACGTTCTGGCAGGCAGAGAGCGCCAGGGCTACAGCCAGCAAAGCTGCTGCCACGACCGAGAGCCGGGGCAGAGCCTGCGGCCGTGAACCTTTCATCAATCCTTGCATTCGGTTTTCGATCCGGCCCATCAGGATGGTGGTCTTCATCTGCTTCGCTCGGGAACACTTTCCCATGGTACAGCCAGGGATCGAAATGAGTTTACGAGTTTGTCGTTGCGAGGAGAGGAGCTTCCCACCCTTTCCACAAACTACGCGGAAAGGATGGGGCAACCGGCGAACCTACTCTCCGCTGTGGAAGCGGCCGAAGGCGCGGGCACAAAAGACCGACATCACGAGTGCGCCAGCGCCGGCGATGAGCACATCACCCACATTGCGGATGTTGAAGCCGCCGCCAAACTCCTTGAGCAGCAGACAGGCAATCAACAGATTGGTAAATCCCCAAAGCACATTCACTGTCGGGGACGAAAGTCCTTTGCCGGGAGGCTTGGCAAAGGGCGATTGGAAGCTGCGGCCGGAGACTCCGTTGATCAGATGGGGCAGGGAGTTGGCGAGGAACGCTCCGCCGAAGAAATAGGACAGATAGTCGTACCAATGCATCGTGGCTCCGTTCAACGAGCAACATGGTAGCAGACGCTAATTCGCGCCCAGCTAATTTGCTCCCAGGTAGATAAACCGCGCCAGAAATAACGCGGCCATCAGGTAGAGCAGCCAGTCCTGGCGGCGGGCCTTGCCGGCAAACAGGTGCAGGACGGCCCAGGCGATGATGCCGAAGCCCAATCCGTTGGCAATCGAGTAGGTAAACGGGATGAGCACCAGGGTGAGAAATGCGGGTACCGCGACGATGGGGTCGCGCCATTCAATCTCAGTGATGGCGGCCAGCATCAACGATCCAACAAGAATGAGCGCCGGAGCGGTGGCAGCCTCGGGCACGATGCCGATGAACGGCGCGGCCACCATGGCGCACAGAAACAGCAGCCCGGTGACGATGGCGGTGATGCCCGAGCGCCCGCCCGCAGCCACGCCGGCGGTCGACTCCACATAGCTGGTGACAGTGGAGGTGCCGATGAGCGAGCCGAAGATCGAGGACGTAGCGTCGGCGAAGAGGATGCGATTGAGGCGGGGAATGGAGTGATCTGGAGCAATGAGCCCGGCGCGCTTGGTGACCGCGACGAGAGTGCCGAGATTGTCGAAGAGATCGACGAAGAAGAAGACGAAGACGATCTCGAGCAGGCCCTTGCCAAGGGCCCCTGCGATATCGAGATGAAAGGCGGTTTGCGAGAGTGCGCTGGCGCCGCCCTGCGTGGGGGACCAGTGGGTGAGGTGCAGCGGCCAGGCGAGGGCAGTCACCGCGAGCACGCCGATGAGGATCGCGCCCTTCACTTTGCGAATTTCGAGAGCCACCATGAGAATCAAACCGAACAACGCGAGATAGGCCGTGGGATTGCGGATGTTGCCCATGCCCACCAGGGTGGCAGGATCGCGCACCACCAGACCCGCGTGCTGGAAGCCGATGAACGCGATGAACAGGCCGATGCCGCCCGCAATCGCCGCGTAAAGCTGGTGAGGAATGGCGCGCAGGATCAGCTTCTGGACGCCGGCCACAGTGACGGCGAGAAAGATCACGCCCGAAAGAAACACCGCGCCGAGAGCGGTTTGCCACGGAATGTGCATCTTGATGCAGACCGTGTAGGTGAAATAGGCGTTGAGTCCCATGCCCGGCGCCAGAGCGATCGGGTAGCGGGCGACCACTCCCATCAAAATGGAGGCGAAAGCGGCCGAGACGCAGGTGGCCGCGGTGGCCGCGGTCTCCGGCACACCGGCGTCTTTCAGCATGGCCGGATTCACCAGCACGATGTAGGCCATGGTCAGGAACGTGGTGACGCCGGCCAGAATCTCGGTGCGCCAGTTGGTTCCCAGGCGAGCAAATTCAAAATAGGTTTCGAGTCGCTTCAGCATAGGCGGGTTCTAGTTAGCAAAACACAAACTCGCCCGGATACAAAGTGATTTGTGCCCAGGTTGTGTCAAGCACTGGGATGGTCGTGCGCTGCGAGGGGTTTCGAGAGTGATCCGCCGGATCTCTTTGTGCCTGCGCGCCGCCTCAGCCGCGCAATCCTTCCGGCAACGCGGGGCCCATCGAATTTCAAGTCAGGAACAGGCCAATCCGCGCCCTAAGGAATCAGTTGGGGCTGGATCTTGCTGTAAATCTCGTCCGAGGCGTTTTTCACCTGGTTAATCACGTTCTTCAGATACGTGGCATCGGCCAGGCGCATGGAGGCATCGATGCGCACCGACAGGTCGTCGTCTCCGTCCAAGCCGACCTTTACCTGATCGTATTCGTGATTGGCTTTAAGCAGGATGTAGCGGAAATCCGCCGTGGGTGGCATGGTCGCCTTGGGGGTCACGGTGACAAAGACGACCAGATCGCTGTCGTCATCGGTGCCTATCGCCAGAATGACCTTGATGTCCTTCAAGTGATCCCCAGTCAGATGAATGACGAATACCGTTGGAGAAGTCGTGGTGACGTAGCTGTAGCCGTCCTCCTTCATCAGGCGGACCAGCTTTTCCGTTTTGTCGGCGAGAGCCTGGGCAGCCGCCTTGTCGGCGGGGGTCTGGGCATGGAGCGGCGGAGCCACAGAAAATAGCGCGGCTGACATTAGAACCAGGCATGCTCCAAGTTGCTTCGGCCGGAATTTCATCGCGAACACCTCGTGCGGAAAACAGTTATAGATTGGAGGAAGTATATCCCGTAGAGATAAACGTTGGGAAAGATTTTGCCGTATTAGAGCAGCTTCGCGGCTTCTTTGGCGAAGTAAGTCACGATGAAATCCGCGCCGGCGCGGCGGATGCCCACGAGCGACTCCATCATGGCGCGGTTCCGGTCGAGCCAGCCCCGCTCAAAGGCCGCGTGCAGCATGGAGTATTCGCCGGAGACCTGGTAGGCGCCGATGGGCACGTCGACACGCTCGCGCGCGGCGCGCACTACGTCGAGATAAGGCATGGCGGGCTTCATCAGAATCATGTCCGCGCCCTCCTCGATGTCGAGATCGATCTCGCGCATCGCCTCCCTGAGATTCGCTCCGTCCATCTGGTAGCTGCGGCGGTCGCCGAACTGCGGCGCGGAATCGGCGGCCTCGCGGAAGGGGCCATAAAACGCCGAAGCGAACTTCGATGCATAGCTGAGGATGGGCGTCTGCTTCAGGCCCGCGGCGTCCAGCGCCTGGCGGATCGCGCCCACGCGGCCGTCCATCATGTCGCTGGGAGCCACCACATCGGCGCCGGCTTTGGCCTGGCTCACCGCGGTGCGCGCAAGAAGTTCCAGAGTGGGATCGTTATCAACATCGAACGTGTCGCCCGATTTCACCACCACGCCACAATGCCCGTGACTGGTGTACTCGCACAGGCACACGTCGGCGATCAGCACCAGCTTCTTTGACGCTTCCGATTGTTTGAGCGCGCGAAGGGCCTGCTGGACGATACCTTCCTCCTCCCAGGCGCCGGTGCCCTGCTCGTCCTTGGTCTCAGGCAGACCGAAGAGCAGCAATCCGCCGATACCTAACTGCGCGGCTTCTTCGGCCTCGCGCACGGCTTCGTCCACTGAAAGGTTGAAGACGCCCGGCATGGAGCCGATGGGATTGCGAACCCCTTTGCCGGGACAAATGAAGAGGGGATAGATCAGGTCGCCGGGCTCGAGACTGGTCTCGCGGACAAGGTCTCGCAGCGGTTGGTTGCGCCGCATCCGCCGCATCCGGTTGGCTGGGAAGCTCATGGTTCGATTGTAAGACAGGGACTAAGGGACTAGGGACTAAGGGACTAAGGTCGCGGCGGTGCGCACCCTCGAACCAAAAGCGGACGGCCGAAAGCTCAAAGCTGCTTTTTACAGGCTGTCGTAGAGCGTCGAATTCCGGTAGCCGAGCAGAATCACCAGCGTGGCAATGCCGAGTGCAGTCCCGAACGGAATCTTGAGCATGCAGATGACCGCCGCGATGATGGCCATGATGCGTCCCCACTGCGTGCGTTCGAGCAAACCCCATCCCGCGATGGCGCACACGACGGCGCGAAGGATCATCGTAGCCAGAAAGAAGTGAATCGCGGCCGGAAAAAACCAGTCTGGGAACATGTGTTGGTACTGTTCCCAGGGGGCAAAGCCGCCGGAGAAGAGGTCGTGCGCGAAGTGCAGCGCGGCGAGTCCCGCCAGGAGCGAGAGCCCCCCAAAGACCAGCCACAAGATGCCAAGTATGCGAATCTTCCCGGCGTAACGGTTCAATTCAAATTCAAAGCCGGGCGCCGGGACCACCGGCGGCGTTAAGGGCGCAGCCACCCGGCCGCATTGCGGGCAGAATCCCTGCCCCGTGTCGAGCTGGCGTCCACATCCGCTGCAAAACATATCGCCTCCCTCACTATCGAGAGGAGATACGCAAGACACGCGGGAATGGTTCCAAAAAGCGAAAAGAGTGAGGAAAGTGAAAAGCGTGAAAACAGTGAACTGTGGGCCGCGCTCATCCTTTGGCTGGTAGCCGCTCTACTTTCCCGCCGCGCCCAGCACCTTCATCCACCGCTCCTCGTGGCGGTTGTCGTGTAGCACATAGGCCGTCACGCGCCCCTGCGCGTCGCGCTCGAAGGTCAAATGCACGGTGCGCGTGCCGGTGGTGTCGCCGGGACGGAAAAACGAGTCAGTCGACTCCGCTTGCAGCCCGATGACCTCGCCAGCGGGAGTCTTCTCGAAGAGCTGGTCGCCGGTGCGGTAGATCGTGGCCACGCCGTGCGCGTTGGGCTCGCGATACTGCCCTGCCAGGCTGTCGAGCTGCGCAGCGGTGACTTTGATGGTGGGCGGGTGCAGCGGAATCATGAGGAACTCCGCCAGGGTCTCGTGAACTTGAGGCGTGTGGTGCGCCAGCAGCCACCGCGGCAGATCCGGCTCGTCGTATGCGCGCGTCCAGCAATCGTGCAGCAATCCCTGGTAGAGCCAGAAGCGAATGTTGCCGCCGGCCGCCTGGAATGCGTCGAACATCAGTTGGCTTTGACGCGGCAGGACGGTCGTGTCCAGACTGCCGTGGAAGAGCCACACCGGCGTGTGACCCACCGCGCGCGCGTATTCGGCGGGCAAGGTGGATGCCTGCTGCCAGCGCTCCGGCTCGTAGCTCCAGAACACGCCGCTGGCGGCAATGGCGATGGCAGCCCAGCGATGCGGATTCGCCCTGGCCAGCTCCCATGAACCGTATCCGCCCATGGAAAGGCCGGTGAGGTAAGTGCGCGCCGGGTCGCCATGAAATTCTGCCGCCTCCTGGTCGAGCGCGGCCATGGCCATCTCCAGCATGGCGGGATCGGTCCAGTACGCGCCGGGCGGGCACTGCGGCATCACAATCACAAACGGCCAGCGGTCGGGATGGTTGCGCACCGCCTCGGCAATTCCGATCTGGGTCTGCCACATGCCCTCGGAGCCGCGCTCGGCGCGCCCGTGCAGAAACAGGATGATGGGCCATCTCTTGCGGTCGTCGCGCTGCCAATCTTCCGGCAGGTACACCTGAAAGCGGTAGGTGATGCCGTGCAACTCGATGCGGCGGTTCAGGAATCCGGTTTCCTGCGGCGCCGCCTGCCTGGCTTCCGGCTTGGGCAGGCGCGCCTTTTGCGGCGCGGCCTGGCCTGCGGCGGGCAAGACGGAGGCGGCCACCAGGCAGATAACGGCGATTCTAGACAGGCCGTGCATGACGACCTCCATCATAACGATGATTCCCGGTAGCATGCCGGGAACTTGCTCCGGCTGGGGCTCCCATCCCCCATTCCGCGCACGCGGTTTCCGATTTTTCGGCCTGGCCGCCGTTCCTTGCGAATTTCTTATGTTTTGCATGTAAGACTCGGAATTGCGATGCTGACAGCAGTGATGACCGCGCCCGAAGTCGGAGAAACCCTGGATCACTACCTCCTTGAAGCGGAAGTGGCCCGCAGCGGCATGTCTACGCTCTACCGCGCCAAGGACCTGCGCACCGGTCGCACCGTGGCCGTGAAGGTGCCGCACCCGGAGATGGAAGCCGATCCCGTTCTGCTCGAGCGCTTCCGCCGCGAGGAGGCGATCGGCCAGGAGATCGACCACCCCGGCGTGGTGAAAACCTACGACGGCGAAGAGCGCAGCCGCCGCTACATGGTCATCGAATGGGTCGACGGCCGTCTGCTGCGCGACGTTCTCAACAGAGAGCAGCGCCTGCCCATCGATCGCGCCGTCGCGCTCACCATGTCCATTTGCGATGCCCTCGACAATCTGCACAAGCACGGCGTGGTGCACCGCGATCTGAAGCCCGAGAACATCATGGTGTGCGAGGGCGACCGCATCAAGATTATCGACTTCGGCATCGCCTTGAAGGAGGACGCGCGCCGCATCACGCAGACTGCGCTCACACCCGCTCTGGGCACGCCCGACTACATTTCGCCCGAACAGGTGAAGGGCCAGCGCGGCGATCAGCGCAGCGACATCTACGCGCTGGGCGCCATGCTCTACGAGATGCTCACCGGCCAGCCGCCCTTCACAGGGCAGAATCCGCTGGTGGTTTTGAACGAGCGCGTGCTCAGCGATCCCCAGCCGGCCCGCGAACTCAACCGTGACATTTCCCCGCAGTTGCAGGAGATCCTTTCGCGCGCTCTGGAGCGCGATCCGCGCCACCGCTACTCGACGGCCGCCGAGATGGCCTGGGAGCTGGAGCACCAGGAACTGGTGGGCGTGGACGACGGCGAGCGCCGGCCCTCCCTGCGCAGCCGGCTTTCGCTCAACGGCGGCAGGCTGGCGATTTACGCCGGACTCGCCCTGATTCCGGTCGCATTATTCCTGGTGATGCTGCTGCTGGCGCGCAACTAGAGCCGCCAGGCCGTGTTTTCATCTGGCAGGGATTGCGCCGCGGGCGCTATACTCGCGGCAATCCGCCGCGCTTCCCAGGCTTCTGGGCGCGCCCCTTGCGGCGGCAAAAGAGGCACCTCCATGAAGAAAATCGCCGTGTTGATTGCCGCTGCCGTGACTCTGGTCCCGGCCCTTGCACAGAGTCCCTCCGCGGGCATCCCGCAAAAAGACGTTCCTGTTAAACCGCGGCTGCCGCTGGTGCCCCTGGCGCACAAACCCCTGGTGTATTCCACTGGGCACGTCCTGTCGCGCACCGACCAATCGCAGTTCATGGCCTCAGCCCGGCTCGCCTTTGCCGGGTCGGACCCGGAGAGTTCGGCCGGGCGCACCTCCGCGCCAGGCGCCATGACGAGCCGCTCCATACCGGTAAGGGAAACGATCACGGTCGCAGAGCCTACGGCTGCGAGCGGCTTTTCTCTGATTGCAGAAGACCCCTACGTATGGGACCCCGTGCATAAAGGCCTCGTGATGAATCCTCTGGGCACACCCCACCAAAGCTATCTGGGCATCAATGTGGAGGTGGCGCCAAACACCATTTATGTGCTGACCTTTCAAGTCAATTCAAGCAGTGCGAGCGAGTTTGTGATTGCCACTGCGCCGGCAAAAACCCCGGTTGGCGCTCACCCGGCAGAAACGGTGAAGGTCCCGCAGGGCGACGGCGGCTTTGCCTACGCATTTGACGCATCCGCCTCCGGCAGCGTCTGGATCTGGATTTCTGCGAAGACGACGTGGTCGTTTGAAAGCGTGCAACTGATGCCGATGCCGATGTAGGGACGCCCCGAAGCCACATCAGCATCTGCGCCTTACCGGTAGGATTCGTCGCGATGAATCACGAACTCCGGATAGGCGCCGCCGCCCAGTTCGTGCAGGTCCATGCCGATGCGCTCGCCGTCGGGATCGACGCGGAACTCGACCACGCGATTGAGCAGGGCAAAGAGCAGATAGACCAGCGGAAGCGCCAGGCCCAGCAGCGCCGCGATGCCCACCAGTTGCGCCAGCAGTTGCCCGGATTGCGGCGCAAAGAATCCCGCGGCCACCAGTCCCCACAGCCCTGAAGCGCCGTGCACGGCGATTGCGCCCGAGGGATCGTCGATGGAGATCGCCAGCTCCAGCACTTCCACCAGCAGCGGCGTAAAGAAGCCGGCCACGGCTCCGGCAAAGATGGCTTCAGCCGGCGTGGCCAGTGCCGCGCAGGCAGTCGATGTCACGAGGCCAGCCAGCCAGCCATTGGCGCAGAGGCTTGCGTCCGGCTTGCCAAAGCGGACGCGCGTTACAGTAAAGGTCGCCAGCAATGCCGCCGCAGCCGAAAGCAATGTATTGATGGCCGTGCCCGGCAGCGTCGCCAGCGGAGCGTGCAGCCAGATCACTGCGCCTGCGGCGTTCCATGCCAGCCAGCCCACCAGCGCCAGCAGGCAGCCGAACAGAACATAGACGGCATTGTGGCCGGGCATCGCGGTCGACAGTCCCTCGCGGGGAAACTTGCCACGCCGCGGTCCGGCAATCCATACCAAAGCCAGCGCGCTGAGCCCTCCCAGAGTGTGCACGGTTGCCGCGCCGCCTGCGTCCAAGAATCCCGCGCCCAGCCCGAAGTTCGCGCCCAATTGCGCCAGCCATCCGCCGCCCCAGATCCAATTCGCAGCCAGAGGAAACACAATTCCGGCCAGCACTGCCGCCGACGCGCATCCGGCCGCAAGCCGCCAGCGATCCGCTCCGGAGCCCCACGGAATCATGGCCGCCATGGCCACCGCCATGAATTCAAAAAGCAGCGCCAGTTGCGCCTGCGGAGTGGCCGATCCCAGCCCGTGCATCAGAAAAGGCCCGAGCCCCAGCACGCCCCAGGTCTTTCCAGCCACGTGAAACGCGGCCTCCGAAGTTCCCAGCGTTCCCGCGAACGATGCGCCCACCAGCGCAAACACGATCACGGCAATCGCCCCCAGCGCCAGATTGCCCAACAACGCCTGTGCCGCGGAGCGCGACCGTCCCAGGCCGGTATTGACGAGCGCTATGCCGGCAATGGCCAGCGGCGCAAGAAGCAAGAGCACAAGAGTGAGCGCGAAAACAGCTTCGCTCATCGCCGCCGCGGGCGCGGGTGTCATGGGAGCCATGGCGGTCGGGACGGATGAAATCATGGGCGGCTGGCTCCCTTGGCGGGCATATGGCCGCGTACTGCTACCACCAGGCCCATCACCTCCACTGCCAGGCCGCAAATCACAAACGCTGTGCGCCGCGCGGGATCGGCAAACAGCACCAGCGCGGCAAGCGCGAGCAGAAATCCGGCTGGCATCACCAGCAATCCGGCGTACTTCATGGGCTTCCTCTTCCGGTTGGGTCTTGCACGGTTGCTGTGCCGGCCGCGTTGGCGGCAAAACCAATAGCCAGGGCCGAAACGCGAGTCCCGCACAGTGAGATGTCGCTGAGCGCGTTTGTTACGTTCTTTTGAATTCTAAACGATCGGTTGCGCAGGGCTGCGGCAGCGCGGGCGTGCCACGAACGGCGATTCACACTGTGGGAGCAAGGCGCCGGCCTTTATAGATTCCTTTCATGCGGCGGAAAATAATGGACTGTGCACACTGCTTCTGACCGCCCCCGCAGGCTCGTTCCCCTGATTCTCGGCATCATCACGCTGGCCGCCGTCGTTCTGCTCTATGTCGAGGACGCTGCTCCGCGCCTGCTTCCCGCACGGAGCCACGATGTTCTCGCTGCATTTTCCCTGGCAATGATCGCCCTCGCCTACATGGTTTTTCAATTGGCGCACCGTCGCCCCGCGGCGGAACTGCTCAAGACTACCCTGCTGGCCGCGGCCTTTCTTTTCTGGGCCGCGAATCAGTTCTGGCCAAACCTTCCCCAGGCGTCGCTGTTCAACGACATTGCCATCGGCCTATTCGTCCTCGATGTATTCTTCGTGATCGTCGGCTGGCCGGCCGGGTCGAACGAGAGCTTACTGGACGACTGATGAGGGAACAGGGAGCGAGGGAGCAAGGGCGCGAGTAAACCAAACGGCGCGTCCCGTGCGAGCTTTGTTCGATCGCCATTCGCCAGCCCGCTAGAGCTCTGACTCGCTCTCTCGCTCCCCGTTTTCTTGCTCCCTCGCTCCCTTTGCTCCCTCGCTCCCTTTGCTCCCTCGCTCCCTTCGCTCCCTCGCTCCCTTTGCTCCCTCGCTCCCTTTGCTCCCTCGCTCCCTTTGCTCCCTGCTTGCTATCATCTCCTCAGTGCAACCGGAACAATTTACTTATCCGCCTTACAGCGAACCGCTGGTGGAAGCCTACGGCCGCGCATTCGAGTGCGTCTTTGTGGTTCTGCATCCTTTCGTGCGCGTTCCCGCGGAGCTCGCCTGGAGCGTCACGCATCGGTATCCGGGCGACGCCGAGATCGCCGCGCGCGGCGAGAAAGTCCCGTGGACCGAAGTCGCGGCGCGAACGAGCCTGAAATCCTGCGCGCGCATCAACCAGGCGCTGCTCACGTCCATCGGTTCTCTCGACGATCACGTTGCCGACCCCGCCGCCCGCGGAGAATTGCAGCGCTTCCTCGAATCCCAGCCCATCTGGATGCCCACCGAAGGCCGCTTCGAGCCGCTTCTCCAGCCCGATTTTCTTCACATTTTTGCGGAGGCTGGAGCGGAAGAGCTCCTCTTCGTCCCCGAATTTCCGAACACCGATCCCGTGGCGCGCCTGGCCCTCGCCAGTCTCCGCGATGGGGCAAATCTGATTCCCGAGGGCTCGTTTCCCGCGCGCGGAACTCTCCTCGCCCCCGACCATTCCTTCCTCTTCACCGTCGATTGGGACAGCTTCTTTACCCTCTTCTACGGCCCCCGCGCATTTGTCGCCCGCGTAGCCGCCGGATTAAACCTAGAAGGCTTCTTCGCCACACCCAACACGGAGCATGCCTGGTACAACTACTCCTTCGGCTGCGCCACAGTGACGCTTTCGCCCGAGCATTGGCAGACGGTGTGAGGAGACGGGACGCTTAGCAAGGCGAAGCTATTTCAAAGGTCAGCATTGGCGACGATTGGCTCGGAATCCTGACGTCGGGCCAGTTTCAATGTTCAGATTCGGATGGCAATTGATCATCATCCGTCTTTACGAACCGAGCATCGATCCCGCCCATCCTGCCTGCAATGAAATTGAATAGGTAGGTCCCAATCAACCCTGAGATGCAGCCTGAAACCGCATAGGCAACCACTGCAGCAATTGCATAGAGCAAGGGTGCCGAAGCCGTCATTGACCTTGGAATATTCAGATTGATGTTGAAGTGCACGAACGGTGCAATGATGCCGACGGGGAGGGTGAACTGCTGCATCTGTTCGAGGAAACAGTACTGGATGAATGAGGACAGCCCCACAACCGCATAGAGGCACGAGAATGCAATGCAGACTGGGCGCACACGGATTGCAATGATTCGCATCACGTCAACCTATCCATGCTTTCGTTTTTTGCTCAGAGAGCGCCGCCATTCTACTCCTTTCCCTCATCACTGCCAGGTAAGGAATCTTGGCGTTCATTCGAGTGCTAGTGGGAAGTTTTCGTTCTGGTCGTATCACCGGCTATGCGGAAGTTATCCATGCGTCGGCATTCGCGCGCAGGTTGCCGCGGGCCGACCAGCTACAGGCTCACGCCGCTGCTCTGGCGTAGGGTGGTTCCGGCATGATATTTTTCTCATGAACATCCCAACTTCTGGTACAGCAAGCGCCAGGAGCACGGTGTTGTTTTCCCAAGAATCGCGCTTGTCACAAGCGGTTTTCTTTTCAGCCGGTTGCCTTCCGAATTTAGGAATAAATATTTCGTATTTTTTGCGCAACTTCTGTGTTGCGAGTGGCCTGCGTGCGCTATAGTGAAATTTCAGGCTTCCCTGACCCTCCAGCAGAGCTTTATCGAAGAGCGTTTCTTGTACACAACCCATGTGACCGCCAGCACACGCGGCGCATGCATAACGACAGTCAAACCGGGATTCGTTCATGGCGCAAATCTTCGACCGCAGCTCCAATGCGCTGGCTCGCATGAGCCTCGTGCTGACGGGGTTGATCGTCATCGCATTGGGGGTCACGCTCGACCAGTTGCAGCGCTCGCCGTGGGTCACGCGGCAGGGGCAGCGCGCCGAGCAGCCGGTTCCCTTCAGCCACAAGCATCACGTGCAGGGCCTCGGCCTGCAATGCCAGTACTGCCACACGACGGTGGAGAAGTCGAGCTACGCCGGCATCCCTCCCACGCGCACCTGCATGAATTGTCACGCGCAAATCTGGACCAATGCACAACTGCTCGAGCCTGTTCGCCAAAGCTGGTACACCGGTGAGTCCATCCCCTGGATCAAAGTCCACGACCTGCCTGATTTCGTCTATTTCAGCCACGAAATTCACGTGAACAAGGGCATCGGCTGCGAAAGCTGCCACGGCCGCGTGGACCAGATGCCGCTGATGTACGCGCAGAACACGCTGCAAATGGAATGGTGCCTGGATTGTCACCGCAATCCGGCCAAGAATCTGCGGCCCACCAGTGAGATTTACAACATGGCGTGGGAAGGGCCGACGGAAGACCGGCCCGTGTGGTGCGCGGCGGCGGACAAGGCGGGCGTGCCGACGGCGCAGAGCGTGAGCTGCACGGTGAAGGAGCCAACTGAGGACGTGGCCGGGGTTTCTCCCTATATGGGGCAGATCGGTTTTCAGCTTCCTAAGTACCAGAAGTTCTCCAGCCAGGAGGACATGGGCAAATTCCTGGTGGATCACTACAAGATTCGCACCCCGAAGGACCTGACCAGCTGCGAGGTGTGCCACCGATGAGCAGCGAGATGAAAGAAAAAATGACGCTCGACGAGGTTCGCGCGGAGCTGAAGGGCGCGAAGGGCAAGAAATACTGGCGCTCGCTCGATGAGCTGGCCAACACGCCGGAATTTCAGGCTGCGGTAGAGCGCGAGTTTCCTTCGGCCGCGCAGGAGTGGATCGATCCCGTCTCACGGCGCGGCTTCCTCAAGGTGATGGGCGCTTCGCTGGCGCTGGCCGGCCTGGCCGGCTGCACCAAGCAGCCCGACGAGCCGATTTATCCGTATGTCAAGGCGCCGGAAGATCTGATTCTCGGCAAGCCGATGTACTTTGCCACGGCGCATCCGTTTGCGACTGGCGCGGTGCCGCTGCTGGTCAAGAGCGATGAGTTCCGGCCCATCAAAATTGATGGCAACCCCGAGCACGCCTACAATCACGGCGGCTCCGATCCGTTTTCGCAGGGCACGCTGCTCGATCTCTACGATCCCGACCGCTCGCAGCACGTCACGTACAAAGGCGAAGGCCGCGAGTGGGCCGAATTTGCTGAAGCCTTCCGCGAAAAAGTGATCTCGACCAAAGACGGAACCGGCATTTACTTTCTGAGCGCGACTATCACTTCGCCCACGCTGGCGCGGCAGTGGGGCGAAGTGCAGAAGGCATTTCCCAAGGCGAAGCTGGTGCAGTACGACCCAGCGATTGCCGGAACGTTCCTTGAAAAAGGGTTCAACGTTCAATATGACCTGAGCCAGGCCGACGTGATCGTATCGCTCGACGCGGATTTTCTTTCGGGAGCGAGCTATCCGGGCTTCCACAAGCTGGTGCGCGACTACGCCGCCCGGCGCAAGCAGCCGGAAAACGGCATGAACCGGCTTTACGCGGTGGAAAGCTCGACGACGACGACGGGCATGAAGGCCGAACATCGGCTGGGGCTGAGGGCGAGCGAGATTCCAGCGTTTGCGGCGGCATTGGCGCAGGCTGTGGGCGCGCCCCCAATGAATGCGCCCGCTTATGCGTGGACCGCCGAGCAGCAGAAATTTCTCGCCGCGCTAGCGAAGGATCTGAAGGCCAATGCCGGCAAGTGCGTTGTGATCCCCGGACTTTATCAGGATCCGATTGTCGCGTTTACTGCCTTGCTGATCAATGACGCGCTTGGCAATCTGGGCAAGACGGTTACCGCGGCCGATGGCTCGGCGATTCCGCTGCCTAGCGATCAGCTCGGCGATTTCAAATCTCTTGTCGCCGATCTCAATGCCGGCAAAGTCGATTGGCTCGTCATTCTCAATTCCAACCCGATCTACAACGCGCCCGCCGACCTTGGATTTGCCTCAGCCTTCAACAAGGCCAACATCGTCGCGCATCTCGGCTCGCACTACGATGAGACCGGCCAGCAGTCGCACTGGTACATCCCCGCGGCGCACTATCTCGAGTCGTGGTCCGATGCGCGCGCCTACGACGGCACTGTTTCCATCGTGCAGCCGATGATCGATCCGCTCTACGGCGGCCACTCGGCGCATCATGTTTTCCAGACGCTGCTCAACGAGCCGACGTTGAGCCCGTACGATGCCGTTCGCGAGACGTGGAAGACGACGATCAAGGGCGATTTCGACGCTGGCTGGCGCAAGGCGCTGCACGATGGCTGGATTGCGGATACGGTGGCGAATTCAGGAGGGGGCGGACCGGCAAAGCCGAGCGGCGGCGTTAACTTCAATGGCCCGGTTCCCACACCTACGCCCAAAGATTCAGTCGAAATCATCTTCCGCCCCGACCCCAACGTCTACGACGGCCGCTTTGCCAACGTAGGCTGGTTGCAGGAGCTGCCCAAGCCGGTGACGAATCTGAGCTGGGACAACGCCGCGATTGTCTCCGGCGCCACGCTCACCAAGTGGAATCTCGAAGAAGACGACATCATCGAAATCACCGTGGGCAATGGCCGGGTCAAGGCGCCGGTGATTGTTGCTCCGGGGCATCCTGACAATTCCATCACGGTTTATCTCGGATACGGCCGCGAAGTGGGCCGCGTCGCGGGCGGCGCTGGATTCAACGCCTATCTCATCCGCAACACCTGGGCGCCGTTCTACGCAACGGGCGCGGTAAAGAAGGTCGAAGGCAAGTGGGGCACCGCGATTACCAAGAGCCACTACCGGGATCAACGTGGCAAGACCTTCGGCCAGCAAGGCAACGGCAACAATTCGCTTGAAGCCGATGAGGCGATCGGCGAGCGCGGCATTATTCGCGCGGCTTCGCTCGACGAGTTCAAGGCCAATCCGAACTTCGCGCACGAGGGCGAAGGCCGCGAGACGCCGACGAACGACACTACGCTCTTTCCCAACTGGGAGTACAACGAGGCCAACGCCTGGGCCATGTCCATCGACATGAACAGTTGCACGGGCTGCAATGCCTGCATCGTGAGCTGTTATGCCGAGAACAACATCGCCGTGGTGGGCAAGCAGCAGGTGAGGATCGGCCGCAACTTGCAGTGGCTGCGTATCGACACATATTTTGAGGGTGACCTGGCCGCGCCGCGCGCGCACTTCCAGCCCATGGCCTGCCAGCATTGCGAGAACGCGCCCTGCGAGCAGGTCTGTCCTGTAGGCGCAACGGTGCACACGCCAGAAGGCCTGAACACCATGGTCTACAACCGTTGCGTGGGCACGCGCTACTGCTCCAACAACTGCCCCTACAAGGTGCGGCGCTTCAACTTCCTGCTCTACTCCGACTTCGAGACCGAGAGCCTGAAGCTGATGCGCAACCCCGACGTGAGCGTGCGCTCGCGCGGCGTCATGGAAAAGTGCAGCTACTGCATCCAGCGCATCTCGGCGGCCAAGATCGAAGCCGACAAGGAAAATCGCAACATTCGCGACGGCGAAATCGTGACCGCCTGCCAGCAGGCCTGCCCCGCGAGCGCGATCACCTTCGGCAACAAGAACGACAAAGACAGCGCGGTTTCGAAGCTCCGCGCGCAGCAGCGCAGCTATCAGGTCATTGCCGACATCAACACTCGTCCGCGCACCACGTATGTGGCCGAAGTTTTAAATCTGAACCAGGAACTAGAAGAGACGCCGGTGGAACACACGCCGGCGTAAAGACAGGGACTAAGGGACTAGGGACTAAGGGACTCGAAAAGCAGGGACCAAGGGACCAAGGGAATAGAAACGGACCATGGCGACCAAAGAAGTAAAACCCGCTGACCATTGGGTCGATCCCGCGACCGGCGAATACCGCGTCATCGCGCCCGGCCAGACCTTCCGGTCCATCACCGAGAAGATCGTGCGCATCGTGCTCACTCCGCACACGCCCATGGGCTGGTTTGCTCTCTTCACGGTGGCCGGCGGCGGCGCAACGGTGCTCATGGTGGCGCTCACCTGGCTGTTCCTCAAGGGCGTAGGCATCTGGGCCATCACGCAACCCGTGGCCTGGGGCTTTGCCATTATCAACTTCGTCTGGTGGATCGGTATCGGCCACGCCGGCACGCTGATCTCGGCCATTCTGCTGCTCTTCAAGCAGGGCTGGCGCAACTCCATCAGCCGTTTTGCCGAGGCCATGACCATCTTTGCGGTGGCCTGCGCCGGGTTGTTCCCCGTCATTCACGTGGGCCGTCCCTGGCTGGGTTACTGGCTGCTGCCGCTGCCTTTCACCATGAACGTCTGGCCGCAGTTCCGCTCCCCGCTCATGTGGGACGTGTTCGCGGTCTCCACCTACGCCACCATCTCCGTGGTCTTCTGGTACATCGGTATGGTGCCCGACTTTGGCACCATGCGCGATCGCGCGCAATCCCGGTTCGCGCAGTATTTTTACGGACTCCTGAGTGTGGGCTGGCGCGGCTCGGTGCGCCACTGGATGCGTTACGAGACGGCATCGCTGCTGCTCGCGGGTCTGGCCACGCCGCTGGTGCTTTCGGTGCACACCGTCATCAGCTTCGATTTCGCCGTGGCTGTTTTGCCCGGCTGGCACACCACCATCTTCCCGCCCTACTTTGTCGCCGGCGCCATTTACTCCGGCTTCGCCATGGTGCTCACCCTGGCCATTCCGCTGCGCAAGTTCTATCACCTGGAATCGCTGGTCACTGAGCGTCACATCGACAACATGGGCAAGGTGATGCTGGTGACCGGCTTCATCGTGGCGTACGGCTACGGCATGGAAGCTTTCATGGCCTGGTACTCGGCCGATCACTGGGAGGCATTCGCCTTCTGGAATAGGGCCTTCGGCCCCATGGGCTGGTCTTATTGGACGCTGATCGCCTGCAACCTGGTGATTCCGCTGACCACGCTGTGGTCGCGCAAGCTGCGCACCAACATCGCATTCATGTTTTTCATTTCCATCGTGGTCAACACGGGCATGTGGTTTGAGCGCTTCGTCATCGTCGTCACCAGTCTCTACCGCGACTTTTTGCCCTCGTCCTGGGGAACCTATCGCGCGACCAAGTGGGACTACGCGACCTTTGTGGGCACGATGGGATTCTTCACCGTGCTGTTCCTGTTGTTTGTGCGCTTCCTGCCCATGATTCCGATGAACGAAATTCGCATGATTCTGCCTCAGGCCAAGATCAAGCCCAAGGCCACGGTGGAGGCGGGAGACTAATATGCCTGCACGCGAAGGAGTGTACGGCCTGCTGGCCGAATTCGAGACGCCGGGCGATCTGGTGAGAGCCGCGCAGCAAGCGCGCCAGGATGGCTGGCGGCGCATGGACTGCTACACGCCCTATCCCGTGGAAGAAGCGGCGGAAGCCATCGGTTTCCATCGCAACAAGGTGCCGCTGTTGACGCTCATCGGCGGCCTGATGGGCGGTTCGGCCATGTTCCTGCTTCAAGCCTGGGTTTCGATACTCGCCTATCCGCTGAACATCGCGGGCCGGCCCATGTATTCGTGGCCGGCCTTCATTGTGCCTACCTACGAGTGGACCATTCTGTTTGCCGGACTGTCAGCGGCCTTCGGCATGTTGGCGCTGAACGGCCTGCCATCGCTTTATCATCCGCTGTTCAACGCGCCCAACTTCCGCGACGGCGCTACTACGGATAAATTCTTCCTCTGCCTTGAAGCGCTCGATCCCAAGTTCGATCGCGCCGAAACCAAGGCCTATCTGGAAAAGTTCAAGCCGAATTCGGTTGTGGAGGTGGAGTACTGATGAACCACCTCAGGGAACAAGGGAACAAGGGAACGAGGGAACAAGGGAGCAAGGGAGCAAGGGAGCGAGGGATTCCGTGCCCGATCCATTCGCGTCTTTTGCGAATGGGTGGGAGCGCACATCGCTCAATCAGCCGGTATCTCGCTTTCTCCGGACTCACCGCAATTCTTCTCCTCGCCGGCTGCCGACAGGACATGCAGGATCAGCCCAAGATGGTTTCGCAGCGCGGCTCCGACTTCTTCGCCGACCATCGCGGCGCGCGTCCCCAGGTTCTTGACACCGTGGCCCGCGGCCAGCTCCACGAAGACAGCTACTTCTATACCGGCGTGGTGCAGGGCCCAAATGGCTACAGGCAGGAACTCGATCAGATGCCCTCCGAGATTCCCGTCACCCTGGACGTGCTTGAGCGCGGCCAGGAGCGCTTCAATGTCTATTGCACGCCCTGCCACTCGCGCGTGGGCAACGGGCTGGGCGAGATTGTGCAGCGCGGCTTCAAGCCCGCAGGCAATCTGCACGACCAGGTGCGCCTGTCGCAGCCCCTTTCGCATTATTTCTACGTGATGACGCATGGCTACGGCGCCATGCCCGACTACTCGGCGCAACTGCCGCCAGCCGATCGCTGGGCGGTTGCCGCATACATTCGCGCTTTGCAACTGAGCCAGGCGGCCAAGCCCACGGACGCGCCCTCCGGCGCGCAGTTCAGGAACCTCAAGGACATTGCAAGCGGCGAAGGGCATCCGGAATACGCGCAGCCCTGGCCCATGCCGTCGACGGCGACGCAAGCTTACCCGCCCATCGCCGGCCAGGGAACGCCGGGCATGGCTCCGGCTTATCCGGCGGATCCGAAGATTTCGATTCCTCAAGGTAAACCGGCCCCCGCGGCACAGAAGTAAGGACGATAAGAATGGCTCACGATAACAACCCGGCTTCTCATGCTAACGCGCTTCCCGCGGAGCTAGGCGCGCCGGCTTTTGTCGACGCCTGGAAGTCTCGCGCGCTCGTGATCGGAGCAGTCTTCGCCGTGATCGCCGTAGTCCTCGGATTCCTGGGCCAGGCCGAAGACGGCTTGGGCTGGGATCACTTCCTGCGCGCCTGGACGCTCGGCACCATGCTCACCTGGGGTCTGGCCGTCGGCGGCCTGGCACTGCTGATGGTGCAGTATTGCTCCGGCGGCAAGTGGGGACTGCTGCTGCGCCGTCCGCTTGAAGCCCTCAGCCGCACGCTGCCGGTCATCTTCGTTTATTGGCTGGTGATCGCCCTCTTCATCAAGCGGCTCTACCTGTGGGCGCAATTCACCACAGCCGGCGACACCGCCGCGGCCCTCAAGAATGGCGTCCTCACAGAAATCCAGGCCCACTGCATCGACTTCAAGCGCCCCATGCTGAATGCGGACATGTTCTGGGGCGTCAGCCTGCTCTGCTTCGCCATCTGGGTCTACTACGCGGTGCGCCTCAACGCGCTCGCCCTCCAGCGCGAGGCCGACGCGCCCGAGAACACGCCCTACTGGATCAAGAAGTTCGAAAACATCAGCGGTCCCGGCATCCTTATCTACTCCATCACCATGACGGCTTGCGCCATTTACTGGGTCATGTCGATGGACGTCACCTGGTTCTCCTCGGTCTACGGCCTGCTGTTTCTGGTCGGCCAGGGCTACCTGGTGTTGGCCTTCTGCATCATCGTTGCCATCTCGCTCTCCAAAGCCGAGCCTTTCAAGACCATCCTTCGCCAGACCGAGCAGCACGACCTGGGTAAGCTCACATTTGCTTTTGTGATGCTCAATATCTATCTGAACTTCGGCCAGTTCCTCATCATCTGGTCCGGCAACCTGCCCGGCGAAATCAACTGGTACCTCGATCGCATTCGCGGCAGTTGGGGCATCGTCATCACCCTCGACTTCCTCTTCCACTGGGTGATTCCCTTCAGCATGCTGCTCTCGCGCGACCTCAAGCGCAACAAGAAGCGCCTGCTCCGCGTCTGCCAGTGGATGGTGTTCGCCCGCGCCTTCGACATGTTCTGGCTCATCGAGCCGAACTTCAAAGACGCGGCGCGCAATCTCCACTTCAGTTGGGGAATTCTCGAATACATTGCCGTGCCTGCCGCAATGTTCAGCTTCTGGCTGGCCTATTACTGCACTCGCCTGAAGGCGCGGCCGCTGGTGCAGGTGAACGATCCGCATCTCGAGGAGATTTTGGAGCCCGAACATGTCCACGCTTGATCACAACGAGCCGGAAGGCGAAAAGATTCTCGCCTCTCACGGGCCGGAGAAAGTCGACGCCTCGCTGGGCTATGAGCGCAGCGACGTCGGCGTCACGGGCATTGTGGTGTTTGTCGTCGCGCTGGCCATCTTTGTCGTGGTCGGCGGAGTGCTCTGCTACGGCATCGGCAAGGTCATCAACGCTCGCTTGAACAAGGAAGACGGCCCCAACAGCAAGTGGACGAAGACCGTGGACGTACGCCAGCTTGGCAACTTCCCGTCCAGTCCCGACCTGCAGAACAAGGTGGCGGAGATGACGCAGAGCTTCCCCACGCCGCGGGTCCAGAGCGACGACGGAAATCAGGACGTTGCCGACCTGCACGCGCGCGAAGATCTGCTTCTTTCGAACTACACCTGGGTCGACGAGTCGAAGGGCACGGTCAGGATTCCCATCGAGCGCGCCATGGAATTAATCGCGCAACGCGGATTGCCCGTAGCGCAGCCCGCGCAAACGCAGGCGAACATGACCGGCGACAGCACGCCAGCCGTCCCCGTGCCGCTGACCAATGGCTTTGCGCGTACCGCGTTCGAGCAGGAAGAAGCGGCACAGGAAAAACAGGCAGCAGGGAATAGCCAATAGGGAGTAGCCAACAGGGAACAGGGAACAGGGAATTTTGAACATCAGGGCAGCCAGAATCAGGGCTTTGTAACAAGGGCACGGCTTTAGCCGGGCCGATAAGGTTGCAAAACAAGCGCGGGGCTTTAGCCCCTGAGGGAATTGCATCATGCATCGCAGAGGCACAATTCGAACCATCGGGCAAACCGCACTGCGGTTCGCTCTTGTGCTTTCTTTTGCCGCGCCGCTCCTCTCCGCGCAGGTCTCAAGCTACGGCGACAAGCAAGCCGGCCAGCCCAACGACCAGCCGCCGTCAATCCTGAAAGGCGTCGGCATCGCGCAGCATCTCAACACGCAATTGCCGCTCAACCTCACATTCACCGACGACGCGGGCAAGCAGGTCGCCCTGGCCAGCTACTTCGGCAAAAAGCCGGCCATCCTGGCACTGGTCTATTACCAGTGCCCCATGCTCTGCTCCGAGGAACTCAACGGCCTCACCAGCGCCCTGCAAATGGTGCGCTACCTTCCCGGCAAAGACTTCAACATCATCGTGGTCAGCATCGATCCCAGCGAGGGCACGGATCTGGCCGCAGCCAAGAAGCGCTCTTACCTCAAGCGCTACGGCCGCCCTGAAACCGCCAACGGCTGGCATTTTCTTACCGGCACGCAGCCCAACATCGACGCGCTGACCACCGCCGTCGGCTTCGGCTACGTCAAAATTCCGGCCGGCCCCGACGGCAAGCTCACGCAGTTCGCCCACGCCAGCTCCATCCAGATCGTCACTCCCGAGGGCAAGCTGGCCCAGTACTACATGGGAGTCGAGTACTCGCCCAAGGATCTGCTGCTGGGCCTCGACGAAGCTTCTGCCAATCGCATCGGCTCCCCGGTCGACAACATTCTTACCTACTGCTACCACTACAACCCCGAATCCAACCGGCACGATCTGATCATTGCGCGGGTGGTGCAGCTCGGAGGCTTAGTCACAGTCGTGCTTTTGGGCGGTTTCATGCTGATCATGTTCCGCAAGGACTTCAAGCACGCGCACGATTGGACTAACTTGCCTCACGGAACAGTAAAAAGGTGAACGGATAAAGGAATGGACCACATCAGCCCAGTACTTTGGCAATTTCTTCAGAAGTGGTTGACGCACTTCGCGCTCTTTCCGCCGGAGGCGTCGACGGTCGCGCCCGAGTCGGACGCGCTGTTTTTCTTCATGGTCCTGGTTAGCCTGATCGGGTTGACGATCGTCGTGTTGCTGATTGTGGGCTTCTCCATCCTGTACAGCAAGAAGCGGCATCCGCAGGCGGTGCAAATCGAAGGCTCCACGCTGCTTGAAGCCACCTGGACCATCATTCCCCTGGGCCTGTTTCTGGTTATGTTCGTGTGGGGCGCGTTGCTCTACTTCCGCATCTACACGCCCCCGGCCAACGCCATGAACATTTACGTGGTGGGCAAGCAGTGGATGTGGAAGGCCGAGCATCCCGGAGGCCAGCACGAGATCAACACCCTGCACGTGCCCGTGGGACGTCCCATCCAGATCACGCTCATCTCGCAGGATGTGTTCCACAGCTTTTCAATTCCCGCATTCCGCGTCAAGCGCGAGGCCATTCCGGGCCGCTACACCACGGTCTGGTTTCAGGCCACGGCAGTTGGAACCTATCACCTTTTCTGTACCCAGTACTGCGGCACCGACCACTCGGAGATGATCGGCGACGTGATCGTGATGACGCCCGAAGACTTCAAGAAGTGGCTCGAGAGTTCGACCAGCGGCAACTCGCTGGCGCAAAATGGCGAGCGTCTTTTCGCCAGCCTCAGTTGCAACGCCTGCCACAACACACGGCCCGACGCGCGCGGCCCCAGCCTCGCCAATGTCTACAATGCGCATTTGACACTATCGAGCGGCCAGCCCGTCACGGTCGACGATGCCTTCCTGCGCGACGCCATCCTGAACCCGTCGCAGCACACTACCCAGGGCTACGCGCCCATCATGCCCACCTACCAGGGACAGATCAGCGAAGAAGGCGTGATCGCTCTCGTCGAATACATCAAGAATCTCGATTCCGACTATCGCGTGCAGCAAACGACGAACACCACCGACCTGCTTCCTGATACTGAAGGCGGCAAACCGGCGGCCGGGGCCAAGGCGCCCGCGGCCGAGAAGGAGGTCAAGCCATGAGCCCTACCACCGCCGTCTCTACCATCGTCACTCTTCCCGATCAATCCACGGCCAGGATCCCCAAGATGAACTTCCTGACCAAGGAGAACGGCCTGCTCAGTTGGCTGCTTACCGGCGACCACAAACGGATCGCCACGCTCTATCTCATTTCAATTACGTTCTTCTTTTTTATCGGCGGCGCGCTGGCTGGACTCATTCGCCTGGAGCTGCTTACCCCGCAGACCAGCCTGATGGCCGCCGACACCTATAACAAGGTGTTTACCATGCACGGCATCATCATGATCTTTTTCTTTCTGGTGCCGTCGGTGCCCGCAACGCTGGGAAATTTTCTCATCCCCATGATGATCGGCGCCAAGGATCTGGCGCTGCCCAAGGTCAACCTTCTGAGCTGGTATCTCTACATCATCGGCGGATGCATGGGCGTTTACGTGATGGCCTCGGGCGGCGTGGACACGG
>Ga0302320_10000917_pt1 | contig 70336 bp, 49 predicted proteins | sample Bog_T0_3_FD_202130 | JGI IMG/M metagenome (GOLD analysis project Ga0302320, IMG submission 202130) | Peat permafrost microbial communities from Stordalen Mire near Abisko, Sweden - Bog_T0_3 | ecosystem: Environmental > Terrestrial > Soil > Wetlands > Peat | place: Sweden: Abisko, Stordalen Mire... | reverse complement strand
TCTTGGTCTCGTACTCCACGTGCGCGGTGGCGATGGTGATGCCGCGCTCCCGCTCTTCCGGCGCGTTGTCGATGGAATCGAACGACCGGAACACAATCTTCGGGTTGTGCTTCTGCAACACCTTGGTAATGGCCGCCGTCAGGGTCGTCTTGCCGTGATCGATGTGACCGATGGTCCCAACATTGACGTGCGGCTTGGAACGATCAAATTTTTCTTTCGCCATAAAAGTCCTGAATCCCTTTCGTAGCTGGTACTGCCTTGTTTCATCCCGGGGCGCCGGCAATCCGGCTCCAGCCCCCAAAAACCAGCTTTCAGCTTTCAGCCGTCAGCTTTTAGCTTCGTCCTGCACAGCTAGGCTCATCCAAACACCCTCGGCTTTGTCCAAAACCCTGCGATGCTTCATCGTCAATCCGGGAAATCTCTTCCTCGCCTACCGAACATTTCTAAGCAGTCCCGATTCGCGCTGATCCCTCGCATCATCATCCATCGAAACAGATTCACCGTTTAGAACGCCGCCGCCCCGAGCCCTTACCGGGTACAACCTGCTCGGATGAAAGCCCCGCCCGTTTTGATCATCCTTGCGCTCTAGCAGTTCACAAAACTCCCGGAGAGACTCCTCGGTATTAAATAGATTCGTCTCTTCCATCGCTCCCACCTAGGTCGCCTTCCATGCGAGTCAATTACCGAAGATCGTTCACTCCGCGCATTACGCCAAGGACAAAGTCCACGCAACTATCTTTGACCTCTGGATCCAAAAGCAGCGCAGGAACCAACGATCTCAATTCACTCCCGGCCTCGGTCAGCTCGTATCCGCTCCCGCCGCAGACCTTACACCACGCTTGCCGAGCGTTACCGGGTTCCAACCGAGCCTTACCACAATTACTACAAATTTTCGCGAGCTCAACCATTCAAACCTCGCGCTCCCTACAAAAACTACTTCCCTTGCGCCCTGCCGATAATCTCGTCGGCAATCATGCGCGGAGCCTCTTCGTAGCGCGCAAACTGCATCGAGTACGACGCGCGTCCCTGCGTCGAAGAGCGAATCTCGTTCACGTAGCCAAACATTTCCTTCAGCGGCACGATGGCCCTGATAACCTGCGAGCCGCCGATGCGATCGACGTGCTCGATGCGCCCGCGGCGCGAATTGATATCGCCGATAATGGTCCCCATGTGCTCTTCGGGAACGGTGACTTCAACAGCCATTACCGGCTCCAGCAACACGGGCGACGCCTTGCGCGCAGCTTCCTTGAAAGCCATCGAGCCGGCAATCTTGAAAGCCATCTCGTCCGAGTCCACTTCGTGGTAGCTGCCGTCGTAGAGCGTCACCTTCACGTCCACAATCGGGTAGCCGGCCAGGATGCCAAGTTCGAGCGCACCCTGCACGCCCTGGTCGATGGGCTTGATGAATTCCTTGGGCACCGAACCGCTCTTGATCTCGCTGATGAACTCGTAGCCCGCGCCCGGCTGGTTCGGTTCGACGCGCAGCTTGCAATGCCCGTAGTGACCCGAGCCGCCGGTCTGGCGAATGTATTTGCCCTCGGCATCGGCCTTCTTGCGAATGGTTTCGCGGAATGCTACCTTGGGCTCGCCAACATTGGCCTCGACCTTGTACTCGCGCTTCATGCGGTCAACCAGAATCTCCAGATGCAACTCGCCCATGCCGCTGATGATGGTCTGGCCCGAATCTTCGTCGGTCCGCACTTTGAATGTCGGATCTTCATCGGCCAGCCGCGAGAGCGCAATGCCCATCTTCTCCTGGTCGGCCTTTGTCTTGGGCTCGATGGCTACCGAGATCACGGTCTCGGGAAAAACGATGGCGCCGAGGGCAATCGGATGCTGCGGCGCGCACAGCGTGTCGCCGGTTTTCAGCTCTTTGAGTCCCACGCAGGCGCAGATATCGCCGGCCATGATCTCAGTCACATCCTCGCGTTTATTGGCGTGCATCTTGACCAGCCGGCCAATGCGATCGGTCTTGCCGGTGCGCGGATTCAGCACCGTGTCGCCGGTCTTGAGCGAGCCGGAGTACACGCGAACAAAGCAAAGCTTGCCGAATGGATCGTTGATGATCTTGAAGGCCAGCGCCGACAATGGCTCACTGTCGGAGGGCTTGCGAATCTCGATCTGGTCGAGATGGTGAGGGTTCGGACCTTCGACCGGGGGCTTGTCGAGCGGACTGGGAAGATAGTCCACAACCGCATCGAGAAGGGTCTGAATCCCCTTGTTCTTGAAGGCGCTGCCGCAGATGACCGGGAAAACCTTCAGGTCGATGGTGGCCTGACGGATACCGGCTTTCAGCTCATCGATGGTCGGCGTCTCGCCTTCCAAAAACTTTTCGAGCAATACATCGTCGGTCTCGGCGATGACTTCAATCAACTGCAGACGGAAGGCTTCAGCTTTTTTCAGCAGCTCGGCCGGAACTTCCTCTTTCGAGTATTCGGCGCCCATTGTCTCGTCGTGCCAGAGAACCGCTTTCATCTCGATCAGATCGACGACACCCTTGAAGCCCGCTTCGGCCCCGATGGGAATCTGCAAGGCAACGGGCCGCGCGCCCAGGCGCTTGCGGATGGTTTCAAGAACGTGCTCGAAGTCCGCGCCGTTCTTGTCCATTTTATTGACGAAGCAGATACGCGGAACCTTGTACTTGTCGCCCTGCCGCCACACCGTCTCCGTCTGAGGTTGCACGCCGCTGACCGAATCGAACACCGCAACCGCGCCGTCGAGAACGCGCAGGCTGCGCTCGACCTCGGCGGTAAAATCCACGTGGCCGGGGGTATCAATAATATTGATGCGGACGTCACGCCACATGCAGGTGGTCGCGGCCGAGGTGATGGTGATGCCGCGCTCCTGCTCCTGCTCCATGTAGTCCATGGTCGCCGTGCCTTCATGCACTTCACCAATACGGTGCGTGATGCCGGTGTAAAACAGGATGCGCTCTGTCGCTGTCGTCTTTCCGGCGTCGATGTGCGCCATGATACCGATGTTCCGGCAACGATTCAGAGGTATGGTGCGAGCCACGGTCATTTATCCTTGCGAGCGTAAGCCCGCGGTTAAGTGCCAGTGAACAGTGGTCAGTGCTCAGTGGTCAGTAAATCTCAGAGTTGCCTGGATCGCAACGAATCAGTGATCACTGTCCACCGATCACTATCCTTCTACCAGCGATAATGCGCAAAGGCCTTGTTTGCTTCCGCCATGCGGTGAACGTCTTCCTTCTTCTTCATCGCCGCGCCGCGTCCGTTGGCCGCATCCAATAGCTCATTGGACAGCTTGTCGATCATGCCCTTCTCGCCTCTGTTGCGGCCGTAGGTGATCAGCCAGCGAATGGCCAGCGAGGTACGGCGGTCGGGAAGAACTTCAATCGGAACCTGGTAGTTGGCTCCGCCTACGCGACGGGTCTTGACTTCCAGCAGGGGCTTGCAATTCTCAACAGCTTTCTTGAAGAGCTTTAAAGCGTCGTCGCCGCCGCCTTTTTCTTCGAGGTTTTTCATGGACTGGTAGAAGATGCCCTGCGCAGTGGACTTCTTGCCGCCCCACATCATCGAGTTCACGAATTTGGTGACCAGCGTGGATCCATAGACCGGGTCCGGCGCGACTTCCCGTTTTGCAATGTGCCCTTTTCTCGGCATATCTCTTGAAAATCCTCTGCGCTTACGCGCTCTTCAGTTCCCTAGTCCGGGTTCAGACCGTCGCCCCGGAACCGTTGACTACTTCTTGCCTTTGACCGGCGCCGCGCCACTCTTGGCGCGCTTGGCGCCGTACTTGGACCGGCTCTGCGAGCGGTTAGCCACTCCCACCGAATCGAGAGTTCCGCGGACCACGTGGTAGCGGACGCCGGGAAGATCCTTGACACGGCCGCCGCGGATGAGCACGATCGAGTGCTCCTGCAGATTGTGGCCGATGCCGGGGATATAGGTCGTGACCTCAATCCCGTTGGTGAGCCGTACGCGGGCAACCTTGCGGAGAGCCGAGTTCGGCTTTTTGGGAGTTTGCGTATATACGCGGGTGCAAACGCCGCGCCGCTGCGGCGAGGCCTGAAGAGCAGGCGAGGCCGTTTTGTACCGTGGGGCGGTGCGCCCCTTGCGGACGAGCTGATTGAAAGTTGGCAAACCGAAACTCCTTACTCTGCTTAAGCCTAAAAACTCTGAAAACCCGCAAACGCGGCCCTTCAGGCCCCTCTGGTTCTGTCTGACTTTTTCAGCCAGACAGACACACAGAAGCCCCATCAGCTGCTTCGCGTCTGCCTTCGTTCCACGTTCAGACGAGAACCGAGACGGTGGCCGGGCGTTTTCCCTCATGAATCTGGAGAAAAGCCAACTCCGTTTCGCCGGTCCCGGCCCGCATAGCCCTCCAAGGTGGAGAAACGCGCGGGCACCGATGCGAAATTTGTGTCTCCACCCTGCGATGACGACCCGTCGCCGGGAGCCCTGGCTGCCCTCCGCAAGAAGAGAGCGTACTCAGGGATTGTATGGCCGGCTGACTTCGCCTGACCTGAGGACCAACCCCGCCCACTCGAACCGGACCGGATTTCCCCTTCACACCCACGCTTTGAATGCAGACGCGGGGGCGTTCTTGCGGAACCTTATTAACATAACAAGAAAAGGGTGTGGGGTCAAACGGTTTGACCCCGCCCCGGATAAATTTTGGCCGTATTCTCGATCTTTTATTGAATCGATTGAAGCTTCCAGACACCGTTGTCGAGGATGAAGTCCGCGTGACGACGGATGGCAAGCGTATTTCCCGGATTGTGAGCGAGGCCCTGTAAAGGGGCCGGCAGGCCACTGAGATTCACATCGGCGATGAATGCGACGGTCTTTACGGTCCCGTTGTCCTGGATGTCTTCAATGTTGCGGGCCTTCAAGTGATTGGCCGCCACGGTGGTCATCGCTACCGCGTATTTGGGATCGTTAGGCCCTTCGGGGCGCCATTGAATGGTATCGCCGCCGCCAGGCAGCTTGAGCAGCTTCTTGCCCGCGTCGGTTAGCTTGAAGTCGGCCCAGTAGCCATTGGGATATTTCTTGACGCCTTCCCAATACTTGGCGCTAATGCCCTCGCGCATGCCCAAGTCATTGACAACAATGTCGGTATTGACCGGCGCCGCCTGATCGTAGCTGGCCTGGATCAAGGTCAGGGCCTGGGCCTGCGACAGCTCGGGCGCGGACTTGCATCCGGCCAGCAGAATTCCCATGCTCAAAAGAGCCAACACTCCAAAAGTCTTCAACTTCCCTCCGTTTTTCACTTTCCCTCCGTAGACACCTGGCGATGGTTCGAAATGTCTGGACCCGCTATTTTTACCCTACTTTCCGCCGCTGTCAATGGACTTGGAAGTGACCGCGGGCACACTCGATGGGGGCGCGGTTTGCGGGGCGCGAACCTGAGGGGGCAACCGTCAATAGTCTGGGGTGCGCGATTCCTATTCCTCAAGGCGAAGTCTTTGGAACGGCCGCCGGCTACACGACTCGCCGGGCGGGTATGGCACAATACCCCTCAATGAGTAGACATCTTCGAACATTGCTGATCTGGACGGCGGTCATTGGGGCGGGCGCGGCGGCGGGCGCCGCGGGGCAGCGGCTGGTGTTGATCGACCAGGATGGATCGGGTCCGGGCGGATCGAACCAGATGGCGATGCTGGCGCTGCTCGAGTCGCCGGCGGTAAAGGTGCTGGGCATCACCATGGTGACCGGCAACGCGTGGCGAGACGAGGAGACGCTGCACACGCTGCGCATGCTGGAGCTGACCGGGCACGCGGATGTGCCGGTGGCCAGGGGCGCGGTGTTCCCTCTGGTGCGCGACGAGGACCAGACGCGACTGGAAACGGCGGTCGACGGCAAGGTGGTCTGGCTGGGCGCATGGGGCCAGGGGCCAACGATGCTGGTCGAGACCAGGAGCGGCGTCACGCCGGTGACTCCGGATCATCAGAAAGAGCACGGGCCCTACGGGATTCCGACCCTGCCGGAGGGAATGCCGAAGACCAAGCCGATCGACGAGGACGCCTCGCATTTTCTGGTCCGTCAAGTGCATGCGCATCCACATGAAGTGACGATTTATGCCGCCGGGCCCATGACCAATATCGCGCTGGCGATCGCCATTGATCCGGAGTTTGCGGCGTTGACCCGGGGGATTGTGCTGATGGGGGGCAGCGTGAATCCGCACACCGACGATCCGGAGTTCGCCACCGATCCGACCCACGAGTTCAACTTCTGGTTCGATCCGGAGGCGGCGCATATTGTGCTGCGCGCCGACTGGCCGCGCATCGACGTGACCACGGTGGACGTGTCGGTGAAGGCGATGTTCACGCAGTCGCTGGTCGATGAGATTTCGAAATCCCAGAAGCCGTCGGCCAAATATATAACCGCCTGGAACCAGGAGCGCTACTACATGTGGGACGAGCTGGCAGCTTGCGCATGGCTCGATCCCTCGCTGATTACGAGTGAGAAGTTGCTCTATATGGATGTGGATTTGAGCCACGGTCAGAGCTATGGCGATACGCTGACGTGGACCGAGAAGCTGAAACCGGCGACGAAGGTGCGTCTGGTGCATGCGCAGATGGATGTGGATCTGACCCGGTTTCAGAAGATGTTTGTGGGACTGATGACGGGAAAATAACACTCGCTATCGGGCGCCTGCGCGGCTCTGGAAAGTCAAATCCGAGACACCGGACTTAGATTCGGCGCCGAAATATGGAAGGCCGCGCATGGCGCGGCCTTCCATGTTTCCTGATTTCAACCGCTCAGGCGTTGAGTACATCCTGAAGCTTGTTGATGGTGCGGTGAAGGTCCTTGTCGGTGCGGCGCTGCTCGTCGATCTTGCCGATGGAGTGCATCACCGTGGTGTGGTGCTTGTTGCCGAACTGGCGGCCGATCTCGGGCAGGCTGGCTTCGGTCATCTGCTTGGCCAGATACATGGCGATCTGGCGCGGCACGACCACGTTGCGGGAGTTGTTCTTCTGCTTCAGGTCACTGACCCTCATGCCGAACTGCTCGGCGACGGCGCGCTGAATTGCCTCGATGGTGATCTTGCGCACCTGCATGTCGATGAACTGCTTGAGGCACTGCTGGGTCGACGCGAGGGTGATCTCCATGCGGTTCATCTGGCACCAGGCGATGAGGCGGGTCATGGCGCCCTCGAGTTCGCGCACGTTGGTGCGGACGTTCGAGGCGACGAACAGAGCCACATCGACCGGCAACTGGACCTGTTCGCTCTCGGCCTTCTTTTGAAGGATGGCAACCTTGGTCTCAAGGTCGGGCGGCTGAATGTCGGCGATCAGGCCCCATTCGAAGCGCGAGCGCAGGCGTTCTTCGATTTCAGTAAGTTCCTTGGGCGGACGATCGGAGGCGATGACTACCTGTTTCATGCTCTCGTGGAGCGCGTTGAAGGTGTGGAAGAACTCCTCCTGGGTGCGCTCTTTCTGGCTGATGAACTGGATGTCGTCAATGAGCAGCACATCGACGGTGCGGAAACGATCGCGGAAGCTGGTCATGCGATCGTTGCGGATGGAGTTGATCATCTCGTTGGTAAATTTTTCAGCCGAGGCGTAGCAGATGCTGGCCATGGGCTGGCGGCGTTTTACCTCGTGTCCGATGGCGTGCATGAGGTGAGTCTTGCCCATGCCGACTCCGCCGTAGAGGAACAGGGGATTGTAGGCGCGGGAAGGCCGCTCGGCAACGGCCAGGGCGGCGGCGCGGGCAAACTGGTTGCCGTTGCCGATCACGAAGGCGTCGAAGGTATAGCGCTGATTGAGCTGGGCTGCGGTGTTGAAGTCGAATCGATCCTGCACAGGCGTGCGCGCGGCCGAGGCGGGCGGTGCGGGGGGCGGCGCCGTAGGGGCATGTGAGGGAACGGGACCGAAGCCTCCGTCTTTGCGCTGCGGAGGGATGGATGGGTCTTCCTCCGCGGTGACAAAGCTGACGTCGTCGAAGTCGAGCGATTGCACATCGATGGCTTCCTGGATCAGATCCCCGTACTTGTCGCCGATGTGCTGAAATTCGGGCGAGGGGACGCGCACATAGAGGGTTCGGCCAGCGGAATGGCTGAAACGGGTGGGCTTGAGCCAGGTCTCGAAAGACTGCCGGATTACTTTCTTTTCCAGGGCCGCTAGGATCTGGAGCCAGGGATTGAGCGCCGTCGCCGGCGAAGTAGCGAATGCCATCGTGCAATTCCTTGCCCGTTCGGCCGGTGAGGGCGCCAGGCTGTTTATTTGCGGTATTTCAGGCAACAGCTCTCTCTCCGCGCGATGCATGGAGCACTGCGCCCGAGTCCGTTAACCGGTTACCTGTGTGCCGCTGGTCCGCTCCCAAAGATTGATCAGGGAGCGTCGGTAAAAATCGTCCCGAGGGACTCTAGAGAACATTCTTGAACGGTCCCGATAGTAGCACATTTAGCGACGATTGCAACGTCTCTTTCACACAACTTTTCGGGATGCCGGGGAGTTGCACTAAGGTTGGTGAAACTCATTGCGGGCACGTTACCTGAGTCACTTGGAGCACAGAAATTTCAGGCACCATTTGGGCGGTGCGATGTACTATACGGGATTTTTCTTTCCGTTACCGAAATTAGGATGCGGTGCGCTGCGGGCCGGGATTGCCAGGCCAGAAAGAGACAGGCGGCTGGGCCGCGGACAACGTGGCACTGGATTCCGGGCGCGGGCTGAGGTATACTCGGGAATGCTGTCAAAGGGCAGATTTTACAAAGGAAACAGGAGCGCAACTTAATGCCGAAGCGCACATTTCAACCGAACCGCCGCCACCGGGTGAAGACACACGGATTCAGAGCGCGCATGAAGACCAAATCAGGCGCAGCCGTGTTGAGCCGTCGCCGCGCCGCTGGCCGCAAGCGCGTTGCAGTGAGCGCGGGTTTCCGCGACTGAGCAGGTTTCTGCTCGAGTCATTGAGCCGGAACCGGAATGTGTTGCGGCCGTTCCGGATCGAGCTTGTCTGATGGACTTCCATTCCAAGCGAGTCGAACGCCAGACCATGGCGGGCTCGCGCTTGCGGAAACACTCCGATTATCAACGCGCATACGCGGCCGGCCGCAAGCGGCAGTCGGCCTCGATGAGTTGGTTTCTGGCGCCCCAGTCGCAGGCTGATGGCAACGCGCCCGGGCGAGCGCGGGTGGGGCTTACCGTGGGCAAGGTGCTCGGCAAGGCGCATGAGCGCAACCGCATCAAGCGCCTCATGCGCGAGTCGGTGCGCCGGCACATCGATCTGCTTCCCGGAGGCTGCGATCTGATCTTTCATCCCAGGCGCGGCGTGTTGGCGATGGAATTCAGGAAACTTGAGGCCGAAGTTGTGCGTATCCTTCAACAGGCAAGAGCCGAAGCGGCGCGCGGAGCGAGCTTGAAGCGCGATGCGCAGCCGACGACGGTGACGCCTTGAGCATGACGACGCGCCTGTTGATCGGTCTTCTGAGTCTTTATCGCCGCTGGCTTTCGCCCGCACTTCACTCGGTCAGCAGAGGCGGATGCAGGTATTTGCCCACGTGCTCTGAATACGCGCAGGTAGCGATTGCCACGCACGGCCCGCTGCGCGGGATCGCGCTGGCTGCATGGAGACTGCTGCGCTGCCATCCTTTCACGCGTGGAGGGCTCGACCCGGTTCCGCCGGCCGCGAGTCAACGACCATTTCCCCACCAACCGTTACCATAGAAAGAGCGGCGGCTTCAGCGGCCGTCTTTCGACCTGACAGGAAGTAACCTTTGCCCGAGATACACAATCCCAATCTTCAGACGCAGGGCGGCAACAGTGGCGGCAGCGGCGGCGATATGCGCTTAACCATGGGCTTCATGCTGCTGGCGTTCGTCATCTTCTTCGGCTACCAGTACTTTTTTGCCAAGCCCAAGCCTGAGCAGCAGCCCTCTCAGACACAGCAGCAGGCGGCTCAGCAGACTGCGTCAAGCCCGCCGGCCCCGGCGGGCGCCATTGCGGCGCCAGCCGTCGCACAAAGAGGACATACAGCCGCGGTGACGACGAACCTCCAGATCTCGGCGCCGATGGAGACCGACACCACGGTCGAGAATGAGCTTTACTCGATCGTGTTCACCAATCGCGGCGGACAGGTGAAGCACTGGCTTCTGAAGCGCTTTCTCGATACTGCGGGAAAACCCCTGGACATGGTGCAGCCGGAGGCAGCGGACCGATTCGGTCTGCCCCTGGCCTTGTTTACCTACGAGCCGGCGCTGACCTCCGAGTTGAACCAGGCGCTTTATCAGGTGACCGTGGAGGGCGCGCAGCAGTCGGCCGGTGGACTGGTGCTTGCGCCGGCGGGGATCAGTTTCCACTACGCGGGCAACGGGGTGGACGTGGTGAAGACGATCCACTTCGACTCCAGCTACGTGATCAACATCGATACCGAGGTGAAGCGTAACGGAACGCCGGTGCGGGCGCTGGTGGAGTGGCCGGCGGGCCTCGGCGACATGGACGAGTTCCGGCAATCGTCGATGCGCGGAGGAGTGGGGCGCACGCCTTCCTTTTTTGCGTGGTCGATTGACGGCAGGCAGGATGTAATGACGGCGGCCAAGGTAAGCGGCAACGCCACCATCGACCAGCCTTATCAGTACGCGTCGGTGATGGATCTGTATTTTGCCGCGGCATTTTTACCCACCGATCCCGACCACACCACGGCGGTGACGCTGCACAACTCGATCACGCTGCCCGTGGACCCCACCGATCCGAACAGCAAAAAGACTCCGGCCGACGTACTCGGGCTGGCAATCGGCTCGACAACAGGGCACACGCAATTGCGGCTGTTTACGGGGCCGAAGTCATCAGAGGTGCTGGACTCCATCCATGCCGTAGGCCCGGATGGAAGAGCGGATGGGCCAAACCTGGGAACGCTGATCCAGTTTGGCAGCTGGCTGGGCATTATCGCCAAGCCTCTTTACCTGACTTTGCGCTTCATGGTTCACCACGGGGTTCCGAACTGGGGCTGGGCGATTTTGCTTTTCACCCTGGGTTTCACCCTGGTGCTGCTGCCAACGCGCATCATGATGACCCGGTCGTCGCTGAAGATGATGCGGCTGCAGCCCAAGGTTGACGCGATCAAGAAGCGTTACGCGAACCTGAAGATGAACGACCCCAAGCGCGCCGAGATGAATACGGAGATGATGGCGCTTTATAAGACGGAGAACGTGAACATGTATGGCGGCTGCCTGCCGATGCTGCTGCAGATGCCGCTGTTCTTCGCCTACTATCGCGTTCTGCAGAACGCCGTGGAGTTGCGCCAGGCGCATTGGCTTTGGCTGCCTGACCTGTCGCAGCCGGACCCGACACACGTTTTGCCGATCCTGATTATTCTGACCATGTTTCTGACCCAGTACATCACGCCGTCGCCGGGAATGGATCCGGCGCAGCGGCGGATGATGGCCTTCATGATGCCGGTCTTCTTCGGATTCATGCTGTGGCACTACGCCTCGGGGCTGGCGCTCTACTGGGGAACGAGCAACATCATTTATCTGGTTATGCAGGTCGCGATCAACTCGTCGAGCATGGGCAAGGAGATGCACGCGATTGCGGCGCGACGACAGGCCAAGAGGTCGGGGATCCCCGGACGCAAGTAATTTTTTCCGGTCACAGCACGCAGTGAAATGAGGGTTTTGAAAGGGGACGTTTTGAGCCGGGCGGCAAATGGCGGATAACACAAACTCTCCTTAAGCCTCCGACGGATGGCTTTCAGCCATTTCGAAGCTGGCCAACGACTGTGAAGCACGAGACCCCGTTTGGGCATAGGCTCGGGCGGGGCTTCTATTCTTGCGAACTCTGATTCCTGCGGGTGGAAGGTTGAGCCGCGCTACAGCCGAGTTTGGGCAGTGGGACGATTCGCCGCGCGGAACTCGCTGCAACCGGGTCTCTTGGTTTATCGTCCAATTCGTATGGCCGAAACGAACAGCAGTGTTCCACACCCCTCGCCCGAGGCCGAAGAAGTTTACCGCCGTTGGCTTAAGTTTCTTGACGACGAGTTCGTGGCGCACAGCTCGCCGGAACGGCGCGCGGAGATCGTGCGCGACCAGCTTTACCAGATTTACCTGGGCCGGCCGCACGGCGGAAAGCTGAACCTGACGCTGACCAGCGAGTTACCGGGCAACATCATCGGACTGTCGCTCGACCCAACCAATGTGACGCTGGAGGCGGAGTATTTCCCGGATGTCGACAAGGATCGCTATGCGCGCCGCAAACCGCTGCTGTGGTTCTGGCACATGTTCGACCGCTCGCCGATCGGGCTGAACCACTGGCTGGGAATCCGGTTCCGATGCATGCTGGCGCGGCACATTCTCGGCCACATGGGTACGGGGGTGAAGATCTATCACAACGTGGAAGTGACTTACGGATACAACCTGTCGCTTGACGATGGGGTGGTGGTCCGGCAGGGCGCGCTGCTGAGCGACCGGGGTGGAATCACGATCGGGAAGAACGCGGTCATCGGATCGTATTCCCGCATCTTCTCGCATAATTACGCGCCGGACAATTTCGAGAATGTGACTTTGCTTCCGACGACGATCGGAGCGGGGGCGCGGATTGCGAGCCACTCGATTGTGTTGGCCGGACACAATGTGGGCGATGGCGAGGCCGTAGGGACGTTTCCGACTGAGCGGGCGTGAACGGACAGCAGCTGGCAGATGGAATGGACAAGTAATTCTCCCCTTCCGGTGTGCGCGTCTGCCTCGACTGCGTGCGCACTGGCGATCGACCAGGTAAGCTAGCGGAGCACATTCGAAAGATCGGCCATTGTGATCGCGGATCAAATAAGGAGACCTGGGTGAAACACAAGTCGCTTTCAACCGCCTCGATCGGGTGCGCCTTTCTCTTGCTGCTCATGAGTGTCGTTGGACTGGCTCAGTCAAACTCCTCAGCAGCAATGGAGATCCGAGACCTGATGAACCAGGCGCAAAAAGCTCTCAGAGCTAACCAGCCAGATATCGCGGCACAAGCATACCAGGCGGTTCTTAGACTCGATCCAAGAAACATCGAGGCTCGCGCCAACCTTGGAGTCGTCGCGATGTCCACCGGAGACTGGAGCAAGGCCGCCGACGATCTGGATGCGGCTCTCAAGCTTCAACCCTCCAACAGCAGGGTTGAAGCTCTTTTGGGACTGTGTCTCATGCACGTGGGGCGACCTGCCGAGGCTCGCAAGCTGCTTTCCGCTTCGTTCCCAAAACTTGAAGATCCGAAATTGAAGCGCGAAGCGGGATTGAGGTTGCTGTCCCTTCAATTCGACAGCGGCGAATTGGATCAAGCCAGCGTGGTTCTGGCCTCATTGCAGGAGCTCTATCCTGGTGACGCCGCGATTTCCTACGCGGCTTTCCGGGTCTACTCCGATCTCGAATTTCAGGCCATCGAGTCATTGGCAGTCAATGCTCCCGACTCAGCACAGCTTCACCGGGCATTGGCCGAGCACATGGTAAACGATGGTCGCAACGAAGCGGCGATCGTTGAATACCGGAAGGCGCTGGAGATCTCTCCTGACGCTCCCGACCTGCTCTATGAACTGAGTCAGGCGATCCTCTTCGAGTCCCATTCCGAGACCAGCCTGGCCGAAGCGCAGAAGGAGGTTGAGGCTTCGCTGCGCTTGAACCCCGCCGATGCTCGCTGCGAGTGCCAGTTGGCTGAGATTGAAACTCTACGCTCGAATGCAGCGGGCGCTGCGAGCCATTTCGCCAACGCCTTGAAGCTCGATTCCGAATCCACTTGCGCAAAAGCAGGCCTGGCCGAGCAACTGATGGACGAAGGCAAGGAGCAACAGGCGCTTGAGTATCTCGAGGCAGCGGTTCGCGGCGACCCCTACAACGAGCAATCCCACTACCGTCTTTCTTCCCTCTACCGGCGCACGGGAAACGGGGAGGAGGCCGCGAAGGAGATGGAGAAGTTCAAGCAGCTACGTGATATGAAGGATGAGCTGCAGCGGGTACTGCATCCGAAGACTTCGCCGGAATAGTTTGAGTGAGTCTGAAGAACCGTCAAGTGGCAGGAGACCAAAAAATTCGAGTGGCTAGTTCGAAAAGAACAAGCCACTCGAGAGTGTAGTTTCGGTTTGATTGACGCCAGACTATCGTCTAGAAAGTGATTCTGGCTCCAACTTGGCCGGTCCGGTTTGAGTAGGCGGAGGAGATAATGCCCGCGCTCGTCGCTACCGGGGGCCCTCCCACCGGTTGCGGGGTTATGCTGCTGTTAGGCTGTCCCAGGTTTTTGAAATTGGGGAGGTCGGAGAATTCGCCCCGGATTTCAATATTCGATTTCTCCCCAAAAAACGGAAGCGCGAATTTCTTTGACATGGCGGCATTCACCGTGTCAAATCCCGGCCCGTACAGGATGTTTCGTCCCGAGTTGCCATATCCCGAATTGCCATTGGGGAGCAACGTGGGCGCTATGAAACAATTGTAGTTGAACCATCCATTCTTACTGGGGTTGCTGATTTTGCCGCTGCAGGTGCGATTCGGCAGCAATTCACCTGACAGCGTGTAGTCCGTATTCACTGGGCCGCCCATCACCGGAGTGAACGGCCGCCCGCTGCTCTTGATCCAGGTCGAGGAGAGCCCCCAGCCGCCCAGAATGTAATCCAATGGACCGCCATCCCGTAGCAGGGCTCTGCCTCTTCCGACCGGCAGATCGTAGGTGAATCCGCCGTTCCAGTTATGTCTCGTATCCACATCCGAGTTGCCGTAGTTGAATTTGGTCTGGTCCTGGAGCGGCCCTTCCCCGCCCGTCCATCCGTTGAAGGATCCAGTGTCCAGGCCGTGGGCCCATGTGTAATTCGTGGTCATCCACAATCCGTGCGTCACCTTCTTTGACAACGTGACCTGCAGCGAGTTGTAGTTGCTCCATCCGTCGGTCGACAGATAGCTGATGCCCTGGTACTGCGGGAAAGGCCGATACTGCTGCAGAGTCACGCCAGGTGCGTAGACCTGCTCAACCGTCGCGATTGGAATCTGGTTGATATCCCTCTGGTTGATCAGGTTTGAGCCCTTGTTGCCCGCGTAGCCGACCGAGAGAAGGAACTGGTTCAGAAACTCATGCTCGACCGTGAGGTTCCACTGCTGCAGGAACATCAAGTTAATATTGCGAGGCACTTCCGACACAGAGCTGCCGTTATATTGAGATGGGCTGGGTGGAAAGCCGGGTATCAACGGCGGTGCATGACCTTGTGAGAGGATGGCAACGGGCGTGATGCTGTCTGTTTCCGTCGCCGACCCATTGGGGTTGGTGGCTACACCGATACCGCTGTTGTAATTGCCCACGTCAAGATTTTGATCGAAGATTCCATAACCACCCCTGACCGACCAGTCCGCCCTCGGAGAGTAGGCAAAGCCGAGGCGCGGGCCGATTCCGTTGAAGATCGTATTCTCGACTTGGGTACGCGAAGTCGTCCCGTCTTTGGGGGCGAACCACATGGCTCCAAGGGTGCCCGTGGCCGGATTCGTGAGGGTAGGATCGAAGCCGCCGAGGTTATTCTTCTTCTCCGACCATCCGAGGGGAAGGAAATAGCGCATGCCCAGGTTCAGCGTCAGGTTCCTGCGGAGCTTGTAGTCGTCCTGAACGAAGACCTGAAAGTTGTGGAGGCGCGCGTAGGTCTTGAGCGCCCAGCCGTCGCTCCAGTTGCTCGACTGCCCGAGCAGGAAATCTGCAAAGCCATTACCTGTGCCGGTCGAATTGTTGAGATCTTCGGTGAAGACTCCGCTGAAATTGAAGTTGCCTGCGCTACCGCAAGTCCAGCATGAAGTGTCGCCCCAGCGGTCATATTCGCCCCCCACCTTGAGGATGTGCTTGCCCTTCACCAGGGTTGCAGTGTCCGAGTAAATCCACTTCGTTGAGTCGTCGACTGCGCCCGTAAATGAGGTGCCTATGCCGGTGATTCCTCCAGGTGTAATACCGGGGAAAATTGGCAGGGTAAGATTGGGAATGCCAAGCGTGCTCGACCAGTCCTTGCCTGCGTCCTGTCGATTCCAAAGACCAATCTCCTGGGATGCCGAAACCCTGGCTTCGTTCACCATGTTTGAGTTGATGGTCCACACATCGCTGACTTGATTTGTGTCTTCGTGAATGTACCCGAGGATGTTATCGATGGGTGCATCCCAGCTGCCCCATGGACCGGGTTGAATCACGTGCATCGATGAAGCGTTGATGCGATTGCTCGGGCTGAAATTGTAGTCGACCTTGGCCGTGTACGTGCTGGTGTCAACGGGGATGGGCATGGCGAAATAGTAGTTGTTTGAGTTGTAGGATCCCGCGGATTGCGCGTGATTCGCCGCCGGGTAATATTTCAGAACATTGAGTGCCGCCGGGTCGATCCTGTTGGTAGGAATGATATTGCCGGAAAACGCGGTTCGCGTGTAGCCGCCGTCGGGGCCCAGCTTCGTCGTAGCGGGGTCGTAGATCACAGGCAGCGTAATTCCGGGCACATCCGAACCGGATAGATTGCCGGTGCGCTCCAAAGCGGTCGGCACGGTTACCAGACCCGTGTCGGAAGAGTGGTTCGGATTACGCTGATAGGCGAAAAAGAAAAAGGCCTTGTCCTTGTGAATCGGACCGCCTACCGCACCGCCGAAGTTATTCCAGTGAACCGCAGGCTGGGTCGCCTGGAAGGCGTTCTTCGAGTCGAACACGGTGCTCTGATTGAATTCAAACAGGCTACCGTGGAACCGATTTGTACCGCTCTTGGTGATCACGTTGAACTGCGCCATTCCGTTGCCGTATTCGGCCGAGAAATTCGAGGTTTTGTAGTTGACCTCGCCGATCGCGTCAATGGGTGTGACCATCAAATCCACTTGCACTGCAACACTGGAATCACCGCCGTCCTGCGTCCAGTTGTAGAGATAGCCGCCCTGGCCGTTAACGCCTACGCCTTCCCCTTGAGCGCCGCCTGTATAGTTTGCGGCATTGGAAGCGCCCGCATTCATGCCGGGGAGAAGCGACGTGAAGTTCGTCCAGTTGTCGCCCACCGACGGAAGTTCGGCAATGGTCTGCGCGTTAATCGTTTCGCGCGTGTCCGAGGTTTCCGTTTGGATCAGCGTCGCTTCTGCGTCCACGTTCACCGTGGTCGCGGACGCGCCGACCCGCAGTTTGCCGTCCACAGTAATGGCTTCTACATGCAGGTCAATGCCATTGACGACAGACGTTTCGAAGCCGGATTTCTCAAATGAGACGGTGTAAGGACCCGGTATCAGGGATTCCGCGTCAAAGATGCCCGACTTGTCGCTGGTCAGTTTGGTTACCACTCCGGTGCTTGTATTCTGGATCATGATCTGGGCGCCCGGAACCACCGCTCCCGTTGGATCAAGAACCGTGCCGCGGATTTCCCCGGAGTTTCGGCTCTGTGCGGTTGCCATGCCTGCCATCAGCAGCCCCGCTATCGCTAGGGTGAACAAAGTTCTCGAAAGGTGCAACGCGTTCGATGCGCGCGGCCTCTCCTCGTGTAATTGCCTGAATCGATTCATCACTGGTCGTCTCCTTCATCATTCACGGTAAATTTTCCGGTTCTTGTTCATTTCCTGGTCGGGACGCGGCGAACTTTCGCCACTCCCGGACGCTGATTATGTTGTTCTTGCTCCGAACGGGTTGAGTTCTGGCCAACGCAATCGGCAACGGGCTCAGGAGTGGCGTGGCGACATACCCACCGGGTTTCCACTCCTTAAAGTAACCGATAACTTGAATGCAACTGACGATAGCCACCTCGAATAAGAGTTGTCAAGAGAATTTGTTAAAGTGGCAAAATTTTCCGCGGGCGCGGGGGGTATCGGCTTTCAGGCGCCTCGGATTGGGCCGCTTGAAAGCGCCGGCCGCCTCGGTCGATAGCGGACCGAGGAGGAGAGGCAGAGTCTCGGTAGCGCCGCCATTCCAAAGGCAGAACGTTCAGTTTGCCCTCTATCGTTCTGAACAGTTTCTCCGTCTCGCGACCCAACAGGGTGTCTGCTCGATCGTCACAGGGAAAATGCGACGAAATCAGGCGCAACATTGATTTTGCAACTCTCGCCCGAGTCCTCCCGAGTTTTGCGTAAGTTATACTTCGTTGACATGAGAGACAAACAGGGTGCGATGATTCTTACTCCGTTGCCGGAGTGTGTCAGATTACTATCCCGAAAAGGCGCGGCGGCACTCAAGCGGAGAATTTTGTCGAAGAGAGTATCCATTCAATTCGCCGGGCTTCTTATGCTTTGCCAATCGAACGTGGGATCTGCACAGGCCCCGCCCGCGTCAACCACGACCGCGAGCGCCTGGCATGACGGCGCATTCCAGGTGGATATCCCGGCGGTTATCGGTCGATCCAGTATCGTCCTCGAAAAGCCGAATCTTGAACCGACGCAAGCGATGCCGCTAGGCAACGGGAGACTGGGCGTCGCCGTGTGGTCGGCCAACGGATTCACCGCGCAACTCAATCGCAATGACACCTTGCCCGACCGGCTTTCACCGGGTCAGATAGAGATTCCAGGACTCGCTCGAATCACAGGCGCAAAAGACTACGCGGGGCGCCTGGACCTCTACCACGGCGAGTTTCGGGAGCAAGGCGGAGGCATGACGGCTACGGCCTATGTTGAGCCCGATAACGATCTCTTGATTGTGGACGTGGCCGGCGCCGATCCGAACAACCCGCAAACAGCAATCCTGCGTCTTTGGGCGCCGCGCACGCCCCAGATATTCGCCAGGCAACGCACAGGGCTGTTAGCGCAGGCTTGGATAGACAACACGAATCCAGGGGCGTCGGGACGGGCTTTCGGATCGCTTTCGGCGATCACCGCGCAGGGCCGGGATGTCTCTGCCGCTGTCACAGACTCACTTACCGTGACTCTTTCGTTCAAACCTGATGCAGGGGGCCGATTTCGTATCATTGCCGCGGCTCCACATTTTGACGGCAGTGGAAATGCGGAGGCTATCCCCGACCGTGCCCTTATCGTTCGGCGCGATTCCCTTCACAGAACCCATTGGGGGGATTTCTGGAAACGCGCTGGATTCATCAAAATCTCCTCGGGCGATGGCTCTGGAGAGTATATGGAGAACCTGCGCAATATCTACCTCTATATCGCCGCAATCGAAAAAGGCGTCGAGTATCCAGGCACCCATGCCGGTATCGCAGACATGATCTCATCGGCGCAGGACTCGCGCCGCTGGGATCCTTCCGCGTTCTGGCATTGGAATCTGCGCATGCAGGTCGCAGCGAATATCGGCGCGGGATTGGCGGATTTGAATGAAACATATTTCAATCTCTACCGCGAGAACCTGGCGAATATCGAGAATTGGACCAAACAACACATGCAGGGTCGCCCCGGAATTTGCGTTCCGGAGACAATGCGCTTCAACGGTCGAGGGATGGAAAATGAATCCATTCCGAATCCCTTTCCCGTAGCCCTGGACTGCGACGCGAGCTTTGAGCCCTATTACAACGCGCGCACTCTCTCGACAGGCGCCGAAGTTTCGCTCTGGGTGTGGCAGCAATATCTCGCGACCAACGATCGGGGTTTTCTCGCCGACAATTACCCGCTCATGGCTTCAGCGTCCCGTTTTCTTCTTGCCTACCAGAAGATCGGGAAGGATGGTCAATTGCATACCAGTCCTTCCAACGCACACGAACAGCAATGGGATGTGATCGATCCGACTACCGATATCTCCGCCATTCATGCTCTCTTTCCGGCAACCATCGAGGCCGCCAAACTGTTGGGTAAAGATCCCGAATTGATCGCGCAATTGCAGGCGGCTCTGCCACTGGTCCCATCCCTTCCACGAACTCTGCAATCCGATCCGCTTCGCTTATTAGCGGCCTCAGCCGATGGCGCGGAGGAAGATCATATCGCGGAGTCATGGCTGCCAGGTGCGGGAGAACACAATGCCGAGAACGTCGGGCTTGAGCCTGTGTGGCCGTATAGCTTAATCGGAGACACGTCTCCTCTATTCGCTCTTGCGCGCCGCACCTACTACCACCGGCCCAATCCCGTGACGAGCGACTGGGGATTTGATCCAATCCAGGCCGCGCGTCTCCAATTGAACGGCGAAGTGAGTTCAACTCTGGTCGCCATTACGCAGAAGTTCCAGGGATTTGTAAACGGAATGGCAAAGTTTGAACCGACTTCCAAAGAGTTCTACGTCGAACAGACCGGCGTCGTGGCAGACGCACTCCAGGAGGCGCTGGTCCAGGACTACGACGGCCTCATCCGAATTGCCCCCGCCATTCCCCCCGGATGGGATTTCGATGGCGCAGTCTACGTGCGTGGAAACACAAGAGTCGATGTCCAGACACGAGGTGGCGTCGTTGTCACCGTCGTCATTGAGTCCGGAATGAATCAATCGCTCAAGATTCGCAATCCGTGGCCCGGCAAGCGGGTCGATGTGATTTCATCCAAGGATGGTAAGACCTTTGTGTCGAGGCAGGGCGAAGGGAAGGCCGATATCGAATTCAGCGCCATCGCCGGCGCGAGCTACCTGATGGAAAACAATGACGAACCCGTAGTGAGCGATCATTTCGTTCCGGTCAGCGGCGCGCCCGCCGAGTCGCCAAGAAAGCTTGGACCTGTCCAGATCGGCCTGTTCAGAGATGCACGGTGAGACCAACTTAGGAAGCAATTCTGATTATCGTTGAAGTAACCGTTGAAGTCAGCGGGAAATGGCATGTACACTTATAGCTTGCACCGATTTGGCCACCCCGATTGCGGGGTCCGGTGTAGATGAGGACGATAGAGATATGGCAGCCCGGTTGAAAGATATTGCAGAAGATCTGGGTCTTTCCGTGGTCACTATTTCAAAGGTCTTGCGTGACCATCCCGATATCTCCGAAAAAACGCGAAAACGAGTTCAGAAGCGGATGAAGGAGCTGAATTATCAGCCCAACTACGCGGCTCGGTCGCTCCTTACCGGCCGCAGCTGGACCATCGGGCTTGTAGTTCCAGACCTCCTTCATCCCTTCTTCGCGCAGATTGCCAACACAATTTCCGCAGAGGTGCGGAAGAAGCGTTATAGCGTGTTTATCTCTTCGTCCGACGACAATCCCAAGCTGGAGCATCAGGAAATTCAACAATTGCTGGCCAGGCGAGTGGATGTGATTGTGATCGCGTCGACGCAATGGACCCTTGAAAGCTTTCGCTGCATCGAGGAGCAGAAGACCCCTTACATTCTCCTCGACAGGAAATTGGCGGGGCTCGCAGCCCATTTTGTGGGCAGCGACGACACAGCAATTGGAATTCAAGCGACTTCGCATCTGATCGAACAGGGATGCCGGCGCATTGCTCATATCCGCGGTCCGGAAGTGAGCACGGCGATCGGACGGCTGGATGGCTACCTGCGGGCTCTGGCTTCCAGCCACATGGTTCCGGCGCCGGGCCACGTCGTCTCGATGGGTAGTTCCGGCGATCACAAAGCGGGAGCCGGAGGGTACGAGGCCGCGAAGAAGCTGCTTGCGGCGAAGATGCGGCCCGACGCCATTTTCTGCTATAACGATCCCGCCGCCGTGGGTGCAATGCGCGCCATCCTCGATGGGGGACTGCGGATTCCGCAGGATATCGCAGTCGTAGGTTGCGGCAACCTCTCGTATTCGGACTTTCTTCGCGTCCCGTTGTCGTCGGTCGATCAAGACAGCAAGAATATCGGGAAACGGGCTGCTCAACTCGCTCTCAAACTGGCTCAGAGCAAGACTAAAGTGCGACCCAGGAGCGACCTTATTCTGCCGCATATTGTGGTGCGCGCATCGAGTCAACGCCGCTCGGCCGCCTGAGTAGAGGACCCCGGCCCTTGGCGATCACCAAAACCGGCCGCAGGAAGCCGGCGATTCCAGCATGATGAAAAACTGTAGCCCGATTCCATAGCGTTCCGATCCCGGGCTGCGATCAGCACATTTCCGGTTGCTGTTTCGGAGCCGATCCAAGAGTCGCCGAGTTCTCCCCTACTCCGCGTTATCAATCTGCGCCCGCTGCAACTTATCGGAGTAGTCGACGTAGACGGCCTTCCAGGTGGTGAAGAAGTCGAGGGCACCAAGGCCTTCGCGGTGACCGTTGCCGGTCTGCTTGACCCCGCCGAAGGGCAGGTGGACCTCGGCGCCAATGGTGGGCGCGTTGATGTAGGTAATGCCTGCCTCGAGGTCGCGGATAGCGGCGAAGGCGAGGTTCACATTCCTGGTGTAGAGCGATGTTGAGAGGCCGTAGTCGATCGAGTTAGCAATCTCGATCGCTTCTTCAAAGCTCTCAAACTCAACCAGCGAGACAACCGGCCCAAACACTTCTTCCCGCGCAATCCTCATTCCGGGCGTGACTCCGCCCAATACGGTCGGCTCGAAAAAGGTTCCGCGCGCGTAACCGCCCCGGGTAAGTGCGTGGCCGCCGGTCAATAACCTGGCTCCCTCGGCCAGCGCAATCTCGACATACCTGGCCGAAGTCTCGATCTGTCTCTCATTCACTTGGGGACCGACTTCAATTTGCTCGTCGAGTCCATTTCCGACCCTAAGCTTCTTAGCACGGACGACAAGCCTCTCGGTGAATTCGGCCGCGATTTCCTTCTGCAGCAGGATGCGGCTGGTCGCGGTGCAGCGCTGTCCTGTCGTCCCGAAGGCGCCCCAGAGCGCGCCGTCCAGAGCCAGTTCCAGGTTCGCGTCGTCGAGGACGATCTGCGCGTTCTTGCCTCCCATTTCGAGAGAGACCGGCTTGAAGGTCGCTGCGGCGCGCTGCGCCACCAGCGATCCCACCTCGCTCGACCCGGTGAAGCTGATGGCTCGCACTTCGCGGTGCTCGACCAGCGGCGCGCCCGCCCCCGTACCCGATCCGGACACGATATTCACCACCCCTGCCGGCAGTCCCGCATCCACCAGCGCCTGCACCAGGTTGTAGGTCGACAGCGGCGTGTCGGTCGCCGGCTTGATCACGCAGGTATTGCCCGCCACCAGCGCCGGAAACAGCTTCCAGCTCGGAATCGCCATGGGGAAATTCCACGGTGTAATCAGCCCCACCACCCCTAGCGGCATGCGGACGCTCATGGCGAACTTGTTGGGCAACTCGCTGGGCGTCGTTACTCCGAACAGCCGTCGCCCTTCCCCCGCGACATAAAACGCCTCGTCGATCGCCTCCTGCACGTCGCCGCGCGTCTCGGCCAGCACCTTGCCCATCTCGCGGGTCATCTCGCGGGCGTACCTTTCCTTTCTTTCCTGCAGGATCATCCCGGCCCGTAACAGGATTTCCGCTCGCTTGGGCGCAGGTACCAGCCGCCAGGCGGCGAACGCCTTTTTTGCTGCCGCAACCGCCGCGTCCACATCCTCGGCGTGCGAGGAGGGAAACTCGCCCACCACGTCGGACTGATCAGCCGGATTCAGGTTCAAAATCGTCTTTCCGCCGGCAGCCGGCACCCACTTGCCGCCGATCAGATTGTGATAAATGGGATGGGACATCTCGCACCTCGTAACGATCATCGCTCCGGCGCTGCACACGCCGGGCAAACACCTGAGTTTACAGCACCAGTCCTTGACAGCGTTTTACAGATAGTGGGCCCGGTTCTGCGGCTTCTTCCGCAATGGCCTACAATAGCTCATAGGTAGGACTCAGCTCCAATGTCTCTGAACGGATATCCCTCACGATCTTCGCGGTCGCACGGCCTGCGTTCGCTCTTCAGCATGTTTTCCAGCGACCTGGCGATCGATCTTGGTACGGCCAATACTTTGGTCTTCGCGGCCGGGAAGGGCATTGTTGTCAATGAGCCCTCGATCGTCGCTATCAACAAGAACACAGGCGAAGTTGAGGCTGTGGGCAAAGAGGCCAAGGAGATGCTCGGCCGCACGCCCGGCAACATTGTGGCCATCAAGCCCATGAAGGATGGCGTAATCGCCGACTTCAAAGTCACCGAGAAGATGCTCAACTACTTCATTCAGAAGGCCCACAACCGCAAAATGCTGGTCCATCCGCGCATTGTGATCGGCGTGCCTTCGGAGATCACGCAGGTTGAAAAGCGCGCCGTCGAAGACTCCGCCTACCGCGCCAAGGCCAGTGAGGTTTATCTGGTCGAACAGGCCATGGTCGCCGCAATCGGCGCCGGCCTGCCCATTACCGAGCCCTCCGGCAATATGGTCGTCGACATCGGGGGAGGAACAACCGATATCGCCGTCATCTCCCTGAGCGGAATCGTTTATTCGCGTTCCGTGCGCATGGCCGGCAACCAGATGGACGAGGCGATAACCAACTACCTGAAGCGCAAGTACAACCTGCTCATCGGCGAGCGCACCGCAGAGCAGATCAAGATCGAGATCGGTTCCGCGTATCCGCTCGACAGGCCCCTCACACTGGAAATCAAGGGCCGCAACCTCATTGAGGGCGTGCCCAAGACCATCATGATCGACGACAGCGAGATTCGCGAGTCTCTGGGCGAGTGCATCGCGGTCATCATGAACGCCATTCGGGTGGCCCTCGAGCGCACTCCGCCCGAGTTGTCCGCCGATATCAGTGACCGGGGGATCGTGCTCACTGGCGGCGGCGCGCTCATCAAGAATCTTGACAAGCGTATCCGCGAAGAGACCGGCCTTCCGGTTTCAGTGGCAGACGATCCGCTGGCTTCCGTGGTTCTAGGCACCGGAAAAATGCTTTCCGATTTCCGTCTGCTGCGTAAAATCAAGATCGACTAAAGGCAGTGGACAGTCGACAGCGGACAGTGGAGAGCTTCCCCAAAACAAAGCAGCGCTTCGGGCTTTCTCACTATCGACTGTCCGCTGTCTGCTGACGACTGGCTCTCATGGAATCCTTCTTCATCCGCTATCGCAACCTGCTGGTGCTGCTGGCCGTCCTGGTGGCGCAACTGATGGGGCTGGCCGTGCAGGTGCGGCGCGCGGCCGGGGGAAGATCGAGCCTGGACACCGGCGACGGCTCAGGCGTTCGGCTCATTCGCCTTTGGGCCGAGGCGGTGGTTTTGCCTGCGGAGCGCGCCATCCACGGAGTAAAGACAGGCAGTGAGCATCTTTGGACCAGCTACATTGACCTGACCCAGGTGAGCCAACAAAACAAGGATCTCGAAAGAACTGTGGAACGGCTGCGCCTTGAACAGGCTTCCCTTCTTGAAGACGCGCGCCAGGGCCAGCGTCTCCAGGCCTTGCTCGGCTTCCAGCAAAAGTACATCTACAACACGCTCGCCGCGCAGGCAATCGGCTCCAGCGGCAGCGATCAGTCGCGTGTCTTTTATGTCGACAAGGGCTCCAAAGACGGTCTCAAGGCCGACATGGCGGTGATTACCGGCGATGGCGTGGTGGGCAAGGTGCGCGACGTGTTTCCTCACAGCGCGCAAGTGCTGGCCATCAATGACCAGACCAGCGGCGCCGGCGTGATCCTGGAGACCACCCGGATTCGGGGAATTCTCCGCGGCAATGCCGCCGGGCAGTTGATGATTGTGGGCATCCTCGCGGACGAGCGCATCCAGCCCGGCGAGATCGTCCTCACAGCCGGCGGCGACCTGGTATTTCCCCGCGGGCTGCCGGTGGGCGTGGTCGATAAGGTGGTCCGCGACCCTCAGCGCGACGCCTTCATCGACGTGATGGTAAAGCCCGCCGCGCATCTTGACCGGCTCGACGAAGTGTTGATTCTTACCTCTCTCGAGCCGCGTTTCGGGCCCCAGGAGCAGAAGGACATCGACACCAGCGAGTTATTGAAAGGCCCTGAAGCCGCGGCCATCAAAGACCAGGCTGCGCGCGACGAAGCAGCCCGTCAACAGGCTATCCGCGACCAGGCGATCCGGGACCAGATGAAAGCCTCGCAGATCATGGCCGAGCGCCTTCCAGGCCTCACCGACGCCAACGCTCCCGCGACCCCAGCGCCTGGCGCCCAGACCGCCGCTAAGCCGGGACAAGCCCCCGGGCCGGCGGCCCCGCCGGCTGCGGCCCCGCCCGCCCCTAAGCTGCTACCCGCCCAGCATCCGGACCGGTTTACTCCGGGCGCCGCGCCCGCAGCGATCCCGGAGAGCGATTCGAATTCCGCCGCCAGGTCGCCTCAAAATGGCGGTTCGACCGCGACAGGCGTCCACCCTGACTCAAAACCTGCTTCGAAAGCGAGCTCTCAATCTGCGCCCAAACCAGGCTCCAGAGCAACGACCGGCACGGAATCCAACCCCGGCGCTCCACCGCGGAGGAATCCTTAAGCATGTCATTGCTAGGCGTCAACACCCGGCGCGATATGGAGATTCACCGCTACCCAATACTGGTCTATGGACTCGTTCCGCTGGTCGCGCTGGTGCTGCAAGCGTGGCTGCCGCGTGTCTTCGGCAACTACGTCTGGTTCGACCTGCCGCTGGTGGTCACCGTCTACTTCGCACTGGGCCGCCGCAGTCCCATTCAAGGCACCATTACGGGGGCGGTCATGGGACTGTTCGAGGATGCGCTCTCCCATCACGCCATCGGCATCAACGGCGTCGCCAAAACGGCGGTCGGATTTCTCGCCGCCTCGGTCGGCATTCGCATCGACGTCGAAAACTACACCATCCGCATGCTTCTAACTTTCTCGCTTTCCTTACTTTCGAGCTCCATCTATCTTTTTGTTTACCGTGTCCTGCTGGGCCTCGATCTCGAATGGAGATGGCTCACGGAGCTGTTCATCGCCATCGATAACTCGGTCATCGCGCTGTTGCTTTTTCCGGTACTCGATCGGCTCCAGATTCGGGACTGAGCCACCTGCGGTGGGGCTAGCGTTTCCTTGATAGCGCTGGTGGATGGACCCAGAGCAGGCGGCTACTTCCTTCGCGCCCGCTCTCTCTGCAACTCGCGATAGACCTCGCTCTTCGATTGGCCCAGCTCCCGCGCCACCCTTTTCAGCGCTTCCTTCTCGTCCACACCGGCTTCGGCCTGCACTCGCGCCACCCGTTCCGACACCTTTTCACGCCCAGTCCCCACCGGGACGTCGCCGGTCCGCGCTGGTGCCTCGACCAGCAGCGTAATCTCTCCGCGCACGCGATCTTTGGCCTTGAGCTCCCGTCTGACTTCGGCCACCGCTCCACGCACAAACTCCTCATACAGCTTGGTTAACTCCCGTGCCACCACCACGCGCAGTCCGGGCCCCCAGAGCGCTTCGAGATCGGCCAGCGTCTCTTCGATGCGGTGCGGCGCCTCGTAAAAAATCAGAGTGCGCGACGCCCCATTCTTCTCACCCGCGAGCTCTTCGAGGCGAGTCCTCCGCGCGCCGGCCTTCTCCGGCAGGAACCCCAAAAAATGAAACTCCCCGGTCGGGAGCCCTGAAGCCACCAGCGCGGTCAGCGCAGCATTCGCCCCGGGAATGGGAAACACCGCCGCTCCCGCCGCCACGGCCTCAGCCACCAGCCACGTACCAGGGTCGCTGATCCCCGGCATTCCCGCGTCTGAAACCAACGCGATGCGGCCGCCTGCCTTCAGGGCTTCGACCAACTCTGGGGCGCGCTCGCGTTCGTTGTGCTGATGGCAGCTCACGGTCGGCGTTTCAATTTGATAATGATTGAGCAGCTTCTGCGTCTGCCGGGTGTCTTCGCAGGCGATGCGGTCTACCGATCGCAGCACATCCAGCGCGCGCAGCGTGATATCGCCCAAATTGCCAATTGGAGTAGCGACCAGATAGAGTCCGGGAGCAATCGTGTTTTCCCGTGCCTGGCTCATGCCGGCATCAGTCCGCGGCTTCCCGGCGCTCAATGCGGCGCTGCTCGGCCAGCAGGGACATCGAACTCATCAGATTCTGAACGCTTACAATGCCCACCACCCGTCCGCTCTCGGTCACAGGAATCAGCGCGAGGCCCTGTCCCGCGGTGAGCCGCCTGATCGTGGTGCCCAGGGTGTCCTCGGGCCGCGCCACCTGGAAGGCCCGCGACATCACCGACTGGATGTAGCCGTTGCCTTCATTGCGCAGCGCATCCACAATCCGCTGCCGCGAAACAATTCCCACCAGTTGCGGCCCGCGCACCACGGGAAAGTCCTCCTGCAGCGAGTGCACGCAGCGATAAAGCGCGTCGGCCAGCGTGTCGGAGGGCGACAGCGTGGCAAAATCCGTCAGCATCACCTCGCGCATCCGCACCGTGTCCACCACGCTCTGAAAGAAAACGCCCTGGTCTTCAATCTGTGCGCCGATCATGATAAAAAATCCGGCCAGAAACAGCCACGGATCGTGCAACAGCATTCCACCCAACATTGCTGCCAGGGCCAGGCCCTGTCCCAGTCCGGTTGCCGCTCGTCCCGCCGCTCCATACCCGTGCTTGCGGGCAAAATTCGAGCGGATGATCCTCCCGCAATCCAGCGGATAAGCCGGCAGCAGATGCAGCAAACCGAGAAATACCTGGATCCACACCATACTCCGCAGCAAGTGTCCGGCGGTAATAAACGGTACGGCAAGCAGAGCCACCTGCCCACTGGCCCCCTGAATCGCCGCCGCCAGCACCAGCGCGGCGCTCCAGTTGGCAACCGGGCCGGCCAGCGCCAGCGCATATTGTCCGGCGCCCTGATTGGCTCGCTCCTGGCTCTCAGGATTCGCGTAGGCAAACATGCCGCCGATCGGCAGCAGCAAGATCGCGCGCAGCCGCAGGCCCAGCCACGCCGCCACCAGCAGCCGGGCGGTCTCGCGCATGGCCACCGCTGCCACCAGAAGCAGAAACAGGCCCACGCCGCGCCCCACGCCATCCGAAGCGCTCACCCCGAGAAATACGAAGGCCAGCAACGGAAAGAACACGTGGACGCGCATCTCCACGCCCATCCAGCGCCCCAGCGGAATTGACCAGCCTCGCATACTCTCTGATTGTAATGGCCCGGCCCTCAGAAGGCGCTCATTGTGTATGCTGGTTTGCGATGCGGATCATCGCCGGAACTTACCGTGGGCGCGTCCTTCAGGCTCCGGACGGCCTGGCCACCCGGCCCACCTCCGACCGCCTGCGCGAGACGCTCTTCAACGTTCTCGCTCCCAGAATTCAAGGCGCCACCTTCCTGGATCTGTATGCCGGCTCAGGCGCCCTCGGAATCGAGGCCCTAAGCCGCGGCGCCTCCCGAGCCATATTTGTGGAACGCGCTAAGCCCGCACTCTGCGTTCTCTCCGCCAACCTCGCCCGCCTCGATATCTCCTCAGGATTTCGCGTCGACGCCATCAGCGCGGCCGGCTTCCTCCGTCGTCCGCACCTGGAAACGTTCGATATCGTTTTTCTGGATCCCCCCTACGACGCCAAGAAAGAATACGAAGTATCCTTGACTCAACTGGGCACCCTGTCGACCCAACTTCTCTCCCCTGCCGCCCTGGTCATTGCGGAACACCATCACAAGGAGCCGCTCGCAGATACCTACGCCACCCTGCAACGCACCCGCATCTTGAAACAGGGCGAATCTGCGTTGAGTTTCTACTCGAAACGATGACCTGGGCCCCACCCCCCGAAGGATTGCGTCCTATGAAGCTGAAACATTCATTCTCGTCTATCGCCGTTCTGATCCTTGCCGCGTCCCTCTACGCGCAGGAGCCGGCCCACTGGCAGATCGGGCCCTTCACCCGCCCCGCCGAGGGGAACCCGGTGATCTCCCCCAACCCCGAATCCACTTTCATCGACCCCATTCTCAAAACCTCGATCCACTGGGAGGCGCTGCACACCTTCAATCCCGCAGCCATCGTTCGCGATGGCAAAGTGTGCGTCCTCTATCGCGCCGAAGACGATACGGGAACCATGGAAATCGGCGGCCACACATCCCGCATCGGCCTGGCCGAGAGCGAGGACGGCATCCACTTCACCCGGCGGCCCGCGCCGGTGTTCTTTCCCACCGAAGACAGCCAGAAATCGCGCGACTGGCCCGGCGGCGTCGAAGATCCACGCATCGTCGAGTCGGAAGACGGCACCTACGTCCTCACCTACACGCAGTGGAACCGCCAGATCTTTTCAGTCGGCATCGCAACCTCGCGCGACCTGATCCACTGGACGGAGGAGGGGCCCGCGTTCGACCGGGCCGCCAACGGCAAATTCAAGTCCCTGAGGTACAAGTCCGCCGGCATCGTCACCCGCCTCGACCCCGCCAAAGGCCGCCTGATCGCAGCCAAAATCGACGACCGATACTGGATGTACTGGGGAGAAGGCGCCATTCACCTCGCCACGTCCTTGGACCTGGTCCACTGGAATCCCATGGTCGACCAGTCAGGGGAGCCTGTTGAGTTGCTTGAGCCACGTCCGGGCAAATTCGACAGCAGCTTCCCCGAAACCGGCCCGCCTCCCGTCCTCACTCCCGCCGGAGTCGTGGTCCTCTACAACGGCCGCAACGCGCCCGCTAAGGAGGGCGCCGGCGACCCATCCCTGGCACCCGAGACCTATTCCGTCGGCGAAGCCCTTTTCGACCCGGACGACCCCATTCGGCTCCTCGCCCGCACCGATCACCCCGTCCTCAAACCCGAAATGCCCTATGAAAGAACCGGCCAATACGCAGCCGGAACCACCTTCGCGGAAGGGCTTGTCTACTTCCGGAATCAATGGTTTCTCTACTATGGTTGCGCCGACTCGCGGGTTGCCGTAGTCACCGCGCCCGGCCGTTAGACTGCGTTTCTCACACTGAGGAGCTTCACCAGGGGCGCACGGCTTAGCCCCCCGAATTGCGCTGTTTTGGCATTGTTTTGCGTCAAAAATCGACACGAAGGGGCCAAAAATGAATCAAAAATGCGGGTTCTGTTGACCGTATGGTCACTGGCATTCGATCTTAAGTATCTGATTCAATGCGGCTTATAAAGGATCGTACTGCCGTACTGGCCCAGTATTGGGGCAGGGGGGGGGGTAGGGGGGGGGCTGAAAACGGTACGTACGAGCGCGAGATTTCGAAAGGGGCGCGGGCGACACACAGGAGCGGACATGAGGTTCTCCAACTTTCATTGTGCGCTTGGGGCGGGTAATTGTACGCAATGGCGATCGACCAGGCAGGTAAGGAAAAAACACTTCTCGACGAGCTTGAGCGGCGGGATTCCCTCTCCTTCCGTCCACACGCCGGTGATAGCACCGGGCAGGAGTCAAAAATCCGAGTTATCCGGCCGGTCCAACCAACAGATAGACTTTCGCGTTCTGCGTAATCGTGACAGCGCCGGAGACGGTCGTCGCCGTTACTGTCACGGCATAGGTTCCTGGCGGCGTACTTGCCGTTTCCAAGGGCCTCCCGCAACCCTGCGCCATGCCCAGTGCCCCCGCCATCAGCAGCAGGGAGCAGAGCCGTCTTCCGCGGAGTCCCATCGGCCACAGCAGCCACAGCGCGCAAACCGCCAACAGCCCACCCCGGGCGATGTTTCCCGCCGCCTGGTTCTTCGACTTGGTGGTAATCGTCAGCGTGGTCTGCCCGCTTCCCGTCACGGTTTGAGGATCGAAGTTGCAAGCCGCCTTTTGCGGCAGCCCGGAGCAGGCAAAACCGGTGATCGCATTTGCCTCTCCCGCGCCATCGACCGAGAGTGTCACCGTTGCCGTTCCGCCCGAAGCGACCGCGGCCGTTGAACCCTGGGACGCAATCACCAACGCCATGATCGATTCGGTCACCGGAGCGCTGGCCGACCCCGCATAGTTGGTGTCTCCCGTGTAGTCCGCGCCGATGGTGTGCGTTCCGGCGGCAAGGGCCGCGGTCGAGTAAGCCGCCTTTCCGCCAGCCAGCGCCACAGGGCTTCCCAGCGCCGTTGCGCCATCGTAGAACTGCACGGCGCCAGTCGGGACGAGCGTTCCCACCTCACCGGCGATCGCGGCGGTGAAGGTCAGATTCGTTCCAAGCCCGGCGCTGCCCGCGGAAGCGCTTAAGGCTGTCGACGTGACCGCCGGCGTCACCGTGACCGTCACGGCGGCCGAACCCGCCGCAGTCCAGTTACTGTCGCCCGGGTAGCTCAGGGACAACGAGTTTGCTCCGCCCGGTAGCGGGCTGGCCGTGGTATTCACCGTGATGGTCCTGGTTGTGTAATTGCTCGCGATAGGCTGGCCATTGTCATTGACAGTCACCATGCCGCTCGGATTCGGACCCAGGACCTCCGGCGTCTGCACCAGGTGGGGGGCGATCGTGAATTGAGCGCCCAGCACAGCGGACGACGGCGGATTCTTGATACTCATCGTCAACGTACCCTTGCTGACCACGGTAAAGGACAGCGGCGTCGACATCTCCGCCGGATAGTTGCTGTCCCCCGAATATGCAGCGGTAATCGAGTGCGGCCCGGGCGAGAATGCCGTGGAGGTATAAAGCGCGGCTCCGTTCGCAACCGGCACGGCCGAGCCGATAGCCACGCCCGTGTCATAGAACTGGACGCTGCCCGTCGGCGCCTTGCTGTTGACGGCGCCCGCCAGCGTCGCCGTGATCTGAACGTTCTGCCCGGAGATCGCCGTCATGCTGGCAGGCATGTTCGAGGTCAGGGTCATCTCGCTCAAGTCAACCGTCGCCAAATTCGATGTGCTGGAGAGCAAGCCGCCAGCCGCTGCCGGAGTGAAAGTGGCGGCCACCTGTTGCGTGCCACAGGCCGGCCATGAATTCAGCGTTAGCGTCGACGCGGCCGGTATTGCCGGTTCTACGAGCATGACGCCGTTTTCCGCCGCCACCAGGAAACCTGTCTCTCCATTTCCCCTGAAGTCCGCCTCGGCTATCTGGCTTCCCGCATAGCCCGGCGTCACGCCCACGGAAACATAGCCGGCTGCAAACGAGATCAATTGCGCAGCTCCGCCGTACGTCATCACCGCGTATTGGTCTGCCGCGGCAATGAAAGTTGGAACCGGCGCCGGCAGACCGGCGGCGGTAGGCAACGTCGTTGCGTAATGGTCCGGGCCAAAGACGCTGAACGGTTCGCCTGCGGTGTTTGAAAACGTCAGCAGCGCCACTTGCGGGGGCAGCGCAGGCACCGAGGGCGGGGGACTGTCCCCGCGGCAGGCGACGTAGACCTCCGCGCCGTTCTTGCCGCCCCAGCTAGGGTTTCCCCGGTCCTGGAAGATGCTGACGCTGGTCGCCACCTGGGCGTAGGTGACCCCATTCGATGATCTTTGTCCGCCGATTCCAACGCCGACCGGGGCCTCAAAAGTGCCGTCGCCGTTGCCGGCGAACACTCCGATGCTGATCCCCAGCGTAAGCACCAGGTCGGCATTGCCATCGCCGTTCAAATACCCCACGGCCATCGAAACCCAGGGGGCGGAGTCTTCGGAGCTTTGCGTGGCAAAGTGGTAAATAAAGCTGGTCTTGACAGGCGTTCCGAAGGTGCCATCGCCGTTTCCCGGCAAGATCATTACTTTGCCGGTGTGGGTCGGCGCCGAGACCGAGACCAGGGCCAGGTCCAGGATTCCGTCGTTGTTGAAGTCTCCCACCGCCAGCGCGTCCGGTTGGAATCCTGCGCTCAGTTGGATCCCCAGCGGTGTTTGAAACGTCCCGTCCCCGTTGCCCGTAAAAACCAGCACCTGGGGACCCGTCGCGTTGGCCTGGATGACCGCGACATCGAGGTTGCCGTCTCCATTGAAATCGCCCACCGCCATCCCGTTGGGATTCACCAGTCCCGGCGAGCCCGCAGCCGAGCTGAAGGTTCCATCCCCATTATTCAAGAGGGCCGTTAGCACGCCGTCGCCCGCCGTGCAGGATCCGTCGCTGCTGGGGCTTGCCGCAACCGCGTCCGGGTAGCCGTCGTTGTTAAAGTCGCCGGCCGCAATCAACCGCGTGCAGAGCCCAGGAAGCGGCGTTGCGGTCGTGAGGAGTGAAGAATCAGGTGAATTCGGCACCATCGCCCGACCGGTGCCCAGCACAGTATTTGTCGTCGTATCCGTAAAGGTGAGGGTCCCGAGGCTATATCCGGTCTCATTCGATTCCCCTTCCGGGTTGGCAGCCAGCACACTCGCCGTCAGGCTGTACGCGCCGTTCGCCTGGCCGTTGAAAACCAGACTTGTCGCCGTTGGATAGCCCCCGATTGCGCCCGCGGGCTCAAATTCCTGCGCCAGGGACTCGCTTGAGGCGTCTCTGCTCGTGCCATTGAAGTTGGCGATCACATCGTTCTCGCCGCCATTGACGAATCGCAATCTCAATACCGCGGTCCCGGCGGTAAGTCCCCCGCTCCCGGTGGAAATCAGGTGCGCCGTGCCGAGCGCCTGGCCGAAGTTATAAAAGGTCACGGCTCCATGAAGAACCGGCCCATTGCTGTCCGACACCGAAGCGGTCAGCGTCACCAGGTTTTGTGCCGTCCCCGACCCTGGTGGCGAGACCGTCAGAGTGGTGGTCGTCGCCAGCGGCGCGGCTTGAGCGCTTGCAGCCCGAGGGGAAGATATCGCCCCGGCTCCCGCCAGCAGTACCGGAAAAATGAATGCAGGCAACATGAGAGACCCGTCAGTCTCTTCTTCGGTCGCATTCATCTGCAATCCAGATTGTCCAATTTCAGTGCAGTCGAGCCACGCGATGGATTGGAAGGACGAAACCAAGATAATCAGAGAAGGGGAAATTAAGTGGCCGGCTCAACTTCTGCCGGCTCGTGAACCCCTGTAAATTCCACCGTCACTACTGTAATGTCATCGATCTGCCCAAACTCCCGCGCCGCCTGTGCAACCTTCGCCGCCGGTTCGGTGCTGATTGCCCGGGTGCGCTCAAACCCGAATAGTTCCCCGGTTCGCGATTGCGCCTCCACCACCCCGTCTGAGATAAACATCAGGCGATCTCCGGGCTTCAAGCGCATCTCGCGTGTCTCGTAGAGCAATCCCGCCGCGACTCCCAGCGGCAGCGACCCAGCAACGGTCATCTCCTCGCCATTCAGATAAGGAGGAAGGTGCCCGGCGTTCGCAATTCTCAAAACTCCCTCGACGTCGATGTGCGCGGCCAGGCAGGTTGCGAATCCCCCCTGCAGCCGCCCCATCATCCGCTCGTTCAGCGACTCCAGCATCTCTGCCGGCGATGCCCTGTGGCCGGCCTCAGCCCGAATCGCCCCCACCAGCACTGAAACCATCATCGCAGCGGGCAGGCCTTTCCCGCTCACGTCGCCCACCACGATCAGCATCCCGCACTGGTCGTCGGCAATCTGCTGGAAAAAGTCGCCGCCCACCTGTTCCGCCGGCTGATAAATGCACTCTACATGGAAACCTGGGCAGTGCTCGAGTTCGGCGGGCAACAGGATCTGCTGAATCTGGCGCGCCGCTTCAAACTCGCCTGCCATCCAGACCTCGCGGCGCCGCGCCCGCGAGAATCGCAGAATCAGAAACACCAGCAGCGCGAGCAGAAAAATCAAATGCAGCGCGATCCCGGGGTCCAGGCTGAACGGAGGCAGGGGAAGCGGCTGCTCAAACACCTTCGGCCAGGGCGCCAACCCCGCCTGACCCAGAACAATCGCAATATTGTCTACAAGGTAATAACCCAAATCCAACCCGGCCGGAATCAAGAGCAGCAACGCATCCTTGTTGCCTTTGAATGACCGGTCGACGAGAACCCACAGTACCCACACCACCGCCGGAAGCAAACACACAATCTGGATCGAAGCCGACGCCGGGGCCGAAAACCACCCCGGCCAGTAGAGAACCGCGGCGGCCGGGCTCACGATCGCCAAAGCCAGCGCCGCCCGTCCTGCGTTCCCAACCCGGGTGCGGAGCACCAGCGAAAAGAAGCAAAGCGCCGCACACACATTGACCGCCACCAGCAAGCCGTCGGTCAGGTCGTAGATCGGCACTGCCGGCCAGAAGAAGATCCTCTGGCATACGTAGAGGGCGTGATCCGTGGCCTGTGCCAGGAGCATCGCGGCAAACCAGAGATATTCCCGCTCCCCGGGCCTGATGAGGAACAGCCACAGAATTGCGAAGCCCACCATGGAAGCGATCATGCTGTACGCGTAGGCGTCGACATAGCGCGTGTTGCGCGCCAGCCGGTGGTGCTCCATCTCCAGGGTCAGCAGAGCCGTGTCCCCCGCCAGGCTTCCCCCTGCGGCCGGGCCGCCGCCCACATAACCGGCCCAGATCGGCGAGTGCCACACCCTCAGCGCTACGTGGATGGTCCGCGCCTGACCGCTCCCGGGCGTCGTTAACGGGTAAATGTGATATCCGAACTGGGTGGAAGGAATGATCGTCGGTGGCATAGCCCCGCAGGCGCCCACCAGCTTGCCATCCGCGAACACCTCGAACGATGTGAGTATCGGCGCCAGGAGCAGCGAGATCGGCTTGTCTGCGCCCGGTGTCCTCACCTCAAACCGGTACCAGGCAAAGCCGCTCATTCCCGGGTATCCCTGGGTGGAAAATGGCTGGTTGCTCTTCAGCAGCTTCCAACTCGAGTCGTCAAATCCCGGCTCCGCAAAGAGCTCCGCTCTTTCACTCTTCGGATCAGACCCAGGCACGAAGGGAGAGTCGCCGGGATGAAACCGCCACTTCCCATCCAGCGAGACCAGTGTCTCCCGCCCCTGGTCCAAGTCAAAGATCTGGGCATGGCCGATCGCCGGGAGCCATGAGGCACAGAATGCCAACCACAGCGTAGCCAACCGGTAACCAGGGCGATCAAAGCGCATTGGTGCGTTTCCACTCGTAAAGTTTCGCTGAACAAGGGCCAGGCGTGGCTTGATGCTATCGCAAAAAGGGCGCCGGTTGCATCCGCTGAGGGCTTTGCGGGTGGGCGGGACTTTCATCGCTCTCCAGGCGCCTCCGAGACTGATTCAAGCGATCGCGGCAGAAGGGGAGGTTTCAGCTCACACCCACCCATCCCATCTACAATGATTCGCATGAGAAGCAAGCTCCATCTCGTCCTCCTCCTGATCGCGCTGACCATGACTCCAGTCCACGCCTGGGCCGGCCCGCCGGCTTCGCCCCAGTTGGTCATACTCGACACCGATATCGGCGACGACATCGACGATGCCTTTGCCCTGGCGCTCGCCGTTCAAAGCCCCGAGTTCGACCTGCTCGGCATCACCACCGAATTCGGCAACACTGAACTCCGCGCCCGTCTTGTCGACCGCTATCTGGCTGCCATCGGCCGCTCCAGGATTCCCGTCGCCGCCGGCCTTCCCACTCCAGCCGCCAACCATTTCACGCAGGCCGCCTACGCCCTCCAGCAGCCCGACCGCAAACATCCGGACGCGGTGGGCTTCATCCTCGCCCAGGCTCGCGCTCACCCCGGCCAGGTCACCCTCATCGGCATTGGGCCGCTGGTCAACGTCCGAGCCGCCATTGCCCGCGACCCGGCCGGCTTCCGCCTCCTCAAGCGCGTTGTCATCATGGGCGGCAGCATTTATCGGGGCTACGACCATGACGGCGTCCCGTCGACTACGCCGGACCCGGAGTGGAACATCCTCTGTGACCCCGCCGGCGCCAAGGCCCTGCTCGACTCCGGAGTGCCGGTTTTCATGGCCCCCCTCGACTCCACCCAGGTCCATCTCCGGGGGCCTGAACTCGATTCGATCCTGTCTCACGGCTCGCCGCTCACCGACCAGTTAACGCTTCTCTACCATGAGTGGGGAGCCGGTCACGACCCGAACCACCAGCCTGAACCCACCCTCTACGATCCGGTCGCCGTAACCTACGCCCTTCGTCCGGACCTTTGCCCCATGATCCCCATGCGGATCGAAGTCGACGCCAAGGGCAACACTCGCCCCATCCCGGGACCACCCAATGCCCAGGTCTGCCTGAAGTCCGACGAAAAGGCTTTCCTCGATCTTCTGGTGGGCCGGATTCTCAAGTAGCCAAGTGGCCGTCTCAGCGCTTTCCCACGGCCAGCCACGATGTGCCTCGGTACGAGTCCGCCACCACCCACGCCGCCGCGGTCAGCGCGCAGGACAGCACTGTCTCGCTCCATTGGAAGGCGTCTTTCGTTCCCGCCGCCACAATCGGCACCCACACCAGGAGGGTGAACAGGCCTAACTGCCACGCTGAGAGCGCCGCCGCAAGCCGCGCAAACACGCCGACGAGCACCGCCAGGCCCGCTGCAATGAAGGCACATCCGGTGAAATACGCCCAACCCACATGCCATGGCAGCCAGCCAGGCACCAGGACCGCAGTATTTTTCAGATAGGCGAAATGCCCCAGCCCGAAGTAGATCAGCGCCAGTCCATAGAGCAACCTCGCAATGCGTACCCCTTTGTCGCCGGTGGCGAAACCCAGATGCCGCTTCTCCCAGTCATCGCCAAACCAGGCATACAACACCCAGGCATCCGCGATCATCACCGCCATCTCAGCCGAGCTATACCAGGAACCGAACACGGCGGGCGCGCGGAAGATGTCAGGCAATCGGAAGAAGATCAGCCAGAGCAGGAGGCAGCCCAGCAGTAATCGTGCCGCGGCGGCCGCAGTACGCTGCCAGAGCAGGCCGATGCCGCTTCCCACTGAGACCAGGGCGCACAGATAGACCAGAACCTCGCGCGCCGGCACGCCAGCCGGGACCGGGTCCCATACCGGGGTGAAATTGCCTCTAGCCAGTCCCAGGATCCCGAGGCCGATCATGATCGCGGCAAAAACTGCATGACCCGCGCTCGTTACGCGCATCGTCCTTGTCCTCCGCTGCTGCTCCGGTACCTCAAGCACTTGCCGGATGGCGGAATTGTACAGGGAAAATGGCGGGCTGCCTGAGTTCACCTGCGGGTCTGCGCGAGCAAAGAAAGACGGGAGCGTAGAGCTACCTGACGGCTGGCCTATCTCCGCCCTCGATCACGATCCCGCCCGCGATCCCGTTCGCCATCCCGTCCGCCGCCAAACGGCCGTGGTCTTGCCGGAGCCGCAACCGGCAGGTTGGTCTTTCCTTCGGGATACACCGCAAGAAATCGCTCCTGCCCCTCACCCGAACTCGCTGTTTCTACGCCGGCGATGGACTTGAAGACAAGGTGCAGCAAACGCCGCTCCCGGCTGTTCATGGGCGGAAAGGCATACGGAACTCCCGACTTGATCACGCGCTCGGCCGCCGTATCAGCCTGCAGCCTGAGTTCCTCGGCTCGCAGCGCCTTGAAGTTGGCCGCATCAAAGCTCACCAGATCATGCTCGCGCTGATCCAGCCGCAGCATCTGCCCGGCAATCGTCTCCAGGGCCCGCAGCAGTTCGCCCTGGTGCTGGGTCACCAGCGGCACGTCCGGGCCAGCCAGTTCAACGTAAATCTGGCGAGCCTCGATCCCCTCCGGATCGCGCGCTCCATCGCCAGCCGTAATGCGGTACTTGAGGCGCAATCCCCCGAGCTTGTTGAGAGTGTTCAGAAATCCGGCAATTTTCTGCGCAGCCTGTTGCAGGTCGTCGATAGGCATAACAAACAAGTATCTCAGAGCGGGGCCGGATTGGCGCGCCGAATTGCGCGGAAAACTCCGCGATTGCGGGACTCATCGGCTATCATTTTCTTTCCATCGATTTGGAATGGACAACAACTCGGAGTTCTTCATGCCCGAAGCCAGTTCGTATCGAAAACTCTTTCTCATTGCCAGAATTCTGGGTATCGCCGTCTTTGTCATCGCGTTCCTGCTGCCCGCCTGCCGCCTCGGCCCCGACGCCCCAGGCTCCAACATATTCCCCGGCTGGAAATGCGCGTCTGTCGCACTCACCGAGACCACGGCCTTGTTCGGAAAGGCAGTGACCTGGCCGATCCCAGAGCCAGTTGTCCTCGTCGTTCTCAGCGGCTGGATCAACCCCATCATCCTTCTCGTCCTCATTCTGAGCGTCGTTCCCAGAGTCTCCATCGTGCGCCGCTTCATGGGCGTCATTGTTCTCATCTCCATGGTCGGCACTTGGGTTTTCTTCGCCCAGGAAAAGCTGACCCCCCTCATCGGCCATTTCCTGTGGATCGCCGGGGCCATCCTGATTCTTCTGCCCGAGGTGCTTACGGCCCGGCAAAGATCGGCTTGATCCGCGGCCCACAATACGTTTGTTGCCGCTCGACTCCACTTCAGTTTTGCCGTTGCTGCTTCAATTTTGTGCCGCCAAAGGCCGCAATGCCCCGGCCAGAAACCCGACCTCGCCCCGGGCATCAATCGCCGCGTCCCGAAGTGGCAAAATAGGAACATGTCACCGGCCGAATCCATCCGTCTCACCGCTGCTGAAGCCCGCGTCCTCGGCGCAATGGTCGAAAAAGAAGTTACCACCCCCGACTACTACCCTCTCTCGCTTAACGCCCTGATCAACGCGTGCAACCAGCGCTCCAACCGTGAGCCGGTGATGAATCTCGACGAGGACGACACGCGCCAGGCTCTCCACGGGCTTGAGAACAAGGGCCTCGCGGGCCGCGCCCGCTCCGCCGATGGCCGCGTCACCAAATACGAGCATTGGCTCGGCGAGGCCTTCAACTTCAGCCGTGCCGAGACCGCGCTGCTCTGCGTCCTTCTTCTTCGCGGACCGCAGACTCCGGGTGAACTCCGCGGCCGCACCGAGCGCTTGCATCGCTTCGAAGAAATCTCCGACGTGCTCGCCGGCATTCAGAAGCTCATGGACCGCGAACCGTCGCTGGCAGCCATCCTCCCCCGACAGCCCGGCACCAAAGAGGCCCGCTACGCCCACCTGCTCTCCGGCCCGATCGAATCCATCCTCGAGACCATCGCTCAGGCCCAGCCCGAATCCGCTCCATCGTCCGTATCCGACGACCGCATCGCCCAACTCGAAGCCGCCGTCGCCGAACTGCGCCGGGAAGTGGCCGCGCTGAGCCAGAAGATCGACAATCTCTTCGGCTAATTGCTTCCGGCCTTCGCTCCTCCAGCCAATCCATTGCCGCGGCACGGCTGCGTAGCATAAGATTCCACTGAAAATGTTTCCAGGAGATTGTTGCTCTATGCGCCTTTCCGCCATGCTGCCTCTTGCCATCCTTGCCTCGATATCACTTGCTTCAGCCCAAACAGCAATGCGTGGCCCCGTCCGACCGCAGGCGGCAGCTCAGACTCCGCCCATGGGCTGGAACAGCTGGAACTACTTCGCCGAGCGGGTCACCGATAAGGACATCCGCGCCGCCGCCGACGAGCTTGTCTCGACCGGCATGAAAGACGCCGGCTACATTTATGTCAACATCGACGACACATGGGAAGGGGATCGCGACGCGAACGGCGTCCTTCAAACCAACTCAAAATTCCCTGACATGAAGGCCCTGGCCGACTACGTCCACTCCAAGGGCCTCAAGATCGGCATTTATTCCGGGCCCGGACCCAAGACCTGCGGTGGTTACGCCGGTTCGCTCGATCACGAGTCGCAGGACGCACAGCTCTACGCCTCGTGGGGTTTCGACTACCTGAAGTACGACCTGTGCAGCTTTATCCCCGCCGTGATGGAAAAGCAGGCGCCCAACGACAAGGCCGCGCAGATGCGCCTCATGGTGGCCGCGTACGACAAGATGGGCAAGGCTCTGAAAGCCACCGGCCGGCCTATCGTCTACTCGCTCTGCCAATATGGCTGGGACCAGCCCTGGGAGTGGGCGCCCGCCCTCGGCGGCAACCTCTGGCGGACCACCGGGGACATCAATCCTCACTGGGACCGGGTCTACGCCCTGCTCGAAGAACAAAAGGGGCTCGCCAAGTATGCCGGCCCCGGCCACTGGAACGACCCGGACATGCTCGAAGTGGGCAATGGCGAGCTCAGTCTGGCTGAGAACCGCTCTCACTTCTCGATGTGGGCCATGTTGGCCGCCCCGCTTCTAGCCGGGAACGACCTTCCCAACATGAAGCCCGCGATCAAGGCTATCCTCACCAACCACGAGGTCATCGCCATCGACCAGGACCGCCTCGGCCACCAGGCCCGCTTTATCTACTCCAACGGCGAAGTCGAAGTGTGGGCTCGCGACCTTGCCGAAGGCGCCAAGGCCGTCGCCGTCCTCAACGCCGGTGACAACCTTTACTCCACCCACCCGTTCCATCTCGACCTGGCCAAGCTCGGTCTTCACGGCCCTCTGAAAGCCAAAGACCTGTGGACCGACAAAGACATCGACCTCACCGACAACATGCCTATCGAACTCGTAAGCCACGACATTCTGCTGGTGAAAATCGCTGCGCCGAAATGAGACGTGGATTCCAGCGGGATTCGAACTTGTTTTGAATTCCATTCTCCACGCTGAAGGGCGTGACTCATGGACTGTGCGCCAATGGGGCGGGCGCCTACCCGCCGCAGGTGGCCTGTCCCAGGCAGACCGCGAACCACCCCCGAACATCGGTCCAGACGCCGGCCACCGCAAAACCAGTCTCGGCCAGCAATGCTTCCGGTTCACCGGGCCGATACTTGTAGCTGTTCTCGGTGTGGATCGTCTCGCCCGCGGCGAAATCCACATCGAGGTCAATCCTCTCGAGGCGCACGGTCTGCGCTGCGTGGCTCTCGAGATGCATCTCGATGCGCGACCGAGCCTCGTTCCACACAGCGCGATGCCGGAAAGCTTCCAGGTCGAAGTCCCCACCCAGCTCCCGGTTCAGCCGCGCCAGCATGTTCTTGTTGAAGGCCGCCGTCACTCCGGCGGCGTCGTCGTAAGCGTCCAGCAGAATCGACTCGTCTTTCACCAGGTCGACGCCCAGCATTAAGCCATCGCCAGGCGCCAGTTGGGATCGAACCTTCCTCAGCAGCCGAGCAGCCTCCTCCGGTTCGAAGTTCCCGATACTCGACCCGATATAAAGCACCAGCCGCCTTTCGCCAACCCCAGCCGCAGTGAGCCTGAAGCCATTGGTATAGTCCATCTCCAATGGCGCGACCCGCACTCCTGGAATTTCCCCCTCGATGCGCTGCTTGGCCAACTGGAGCGCCGAGCCCGACACGTCCACCGGCTCATAGAGCAGCGAACCCTGTGTCTCAACCGCCGCCTTCAGCAGCAGGCGCGTCTTCTCCGCCGACCCCGCGCCCAGCTCCACTATGCGCAGCCGCGATCCGTCTCCGGCCTTTTCGAGGATCTCCTCCGCGAAGTCCGCGAAGATACTGCGCTCGGTTCGCGTGAGGTAATACTCGGGCAGCCCGGTAATGTCTTCAAACAGCCGCGAACCCTCGGCGTCGTAGAAGAGCCAGGGCGGCAGCCGCTTGGGGAGGCAAGTGAGCCCGTCCCGGACCGCCGTAGCTATCTCTTCGTTCAAGACCTGTTCGTTCAGGACCTCGGATGCAGGGGAAGCCGTCGTAAGGTTCATATCTTTCCATTCGATGCAGATCTCTGAATTATGACGCCAGGCGAATTCCCGAAAATTGCCACCGCGTCTCAGGCGCGAAGAAATTTCTGTAGCTCGAGCGAATGTGCCGCTCCGGCGTAACGCATGAACCGCCCTTGAGCACCATCTGTCCGCTCATGAACTTTCCGTTGTACTCGCCGAGCGCCCCTTCGAGGGGCCGGAACCCCGGATAGGCAAGGTAAGCGCTCCCCGTCCACTCCCAACAATCCCCGAACCACCGGTGCTGCGCACGGCCCTCGCCGTGGACCAGCACTGTGGAAGGCGAGGGGACAAGCTTCCCTGACTCAAGCAGGTTCCCGGCGACCGGCAAACCCTCAGCCGCCGCCTCCCATTCAAACTCGGTCGGCAGCCGATGCCCCGCCCACCGTGCAAAGGCCTCCGCCTCGTAGTAGCTCACATGGCTCACCGGCGCGGTCATGCACTCAGTCAACGGCATTATGCCTCGCAGCGTAAAGAGGCTCCACTCGCCGCCCTCGTTGGTCCAGTAGAGCGGCGCCCGCCATCCCTTTTCCTTGATGGTCGACCATCCGGCCGACAGCCAGAGCTCCGCCCGTTCATACCCTCCATCGGCCATAAACGCAAGGTACTCGCCGCACGTGACCGGCCGCGTGCCAAGACGGTATGGCTCCAGCCAGACCTGGTGCCGCCCCAGTTCGTTATCGAAGCAGAAGCCATCCCCCGCAAAACCAACTTCCCGCAACCCACCGTTAAAACTCTCAAACGTTGACAAAGCACCCGGTTGGGCAATCGAGGAGGCCGGCTGCTCTGTCCACTCCGCGCTGGCTTCGCCGGGGCTTTCCGTCCGATACACCGGTCTCAGCGGATTGGTATAAAAGGCATGCAGGATATCGGTCAGCATCAGTTCCTGGTGCTGCTCCTCGTGGTTCACGCCCAGCTCGATCCGCTTGAGGGCTTCGGCTTTCGCGCCTCGATCAAGAAGCCTTTCCACCGCGGCGTCAACATGTTCGCGGTAGCGCGCAATCTCATCGATCCCCGGCCTGGAAAACGACGACCGCAGCTTCTTTTCAGGAAAGGACGAAAATCCTTCGTAGTAGCTGTTGAACAGCCAGGGAAAGTTTTCGTTGAAAAGCCTGTAGCCGGGCAAAAACTCGCGCAGAACAAACGACTCGAAAAACCACGCTGTGTGCGCCAGGTGCCACTTCGCCGGGGAAGCCTCCGGGGTGGACTGGACCATCATGTCCTCGGCCGTAAGCCGGGCGCAAAGCTCGGTCGTTCGCCGCCGCGCCGCCCAAAACCGCTCGCCGATTTGAGCGCCGGCATCCGCCGCACTACCTGCTTGCCTCATCCCTGTGCCGCCCTCCCATGCGCAGAAAGTGTAACCCAGATTCCCATTTCGATGGTCCTTTTCCGCCTCAACTTACTCTTCGGCGCCATTTTTCCAGTTTTGACCTTCTCTTCGGCGTCATTTAGTGCTCTAATTTTTGCGGACGGTATTATGGTGCTCGCTCTTTGTCTCGCTGCCTCGACGCCGCCCCGGAAGCAAGCCAGGAGGAACTTATGTTCAGGCTTGATGACCCAAGATGTATATCCTCGCTGACTCGCTCCGCGGACCCGATTCCTCTCTGTTCTATCCTTTCAGGTCTCTTGCTGGCAGCTCTTTTAGCCATCCCACATCCAGCCTCCGCCCAGGCTTGGGCTCCCCCGGCCGCTTCAGTTCCTGCCGCCCAAGCTCCAGCCGCTGTGGCTGTTTCCCCGGCCGCTGTTACCTCCACACCTCCTCCCACACAGGAAGAGCTAGGCGACTCCTTCGCTCTGCACCAGCGCTATCAAGCCGCCATCGCCGCCTATTCCAAAGCCAAACCAACAGCAACTGTCTGGAATAAGATGGGGATCGCCTACCAAATGATGTTTAATTTGACCGATGCCACCCGATGTTACAAGGAGTCACTTAAGATCGACTCCCGCAATTCTCAGGTGCTGAACAACCTCGCCACTGTTTACGACTCGCTCAAGAGCTTCGCCACCGCCGAGCGCCTTTACCGCAAATCGCTCAAGATTCAATCTCAATCGGCACTGGTCCTGAAGAACCTGGGCACCAATCTCATGGCCCAGCGGAAGTATAACCGCGGGTGGGAAGTTTACAAGCAGGCTCTGGCCATCGATCCGCAGATCTTCGAAGACCGCAATTTCCCCCGGGTGCAGAATCCTGCCTCGGTCCAGGAGCGAGGCGCCATGAACTACTACATGGCTCTCGGCTGCGTGCGGGCCGGCCAGATCGATTGCGCCCTCCAGTATCTGCGCATGGCCCTCAACGAAGGGTTCACGAACCCCAAGAAAGTGGCAACCGACGTGGCCTTCGCCAGCCTCCGCGAGAACCCCGACTTCAAACAACTGCTGGCCTCGCAGTCCGCTTCGAAGGCCCCGGTTGCCCGGTGACTCGGAGCCGGCGCACGGGACTTCGCTCAGCGGCCGTATTGCTTCAATTCGGTTCTGCGATCCAATTCGAAGATCAACAGTCCGGGCGCCGCACAAGAATCTCCGGCTCATTGTATTCGGCTCTCGAGCGATGCCGAGAATTGTTGCGACCAACGATTCGGGGTATTTAGATTTCCGGGCGGCGGGACCGGGCCAGGAAACGAGCGCCCAGGGCCCCACCGGCGACGGAAAATACCAGGATCGAAAAGATCATGAAGGAGAGGATGAAAAGCATCACGCCTCCTCGTCCCTCCGCCGAGAGCAGCCACGCCTTGTAGGTGGCCATCTCCTGCGCGGAAGCTCCCATGGACGACCACTGCTGCACCATCTGCTGTTCTACGAGCGTGTTCCAGAAGTCGTCGATCACCATGCCGGAGCGAAACCAGTACCGCGCGGCGTAAAGCGCCAGGCCGGTTGTCGCCGCAGCCATCCAGCTACCCAGAACGCCTGCAACCAGCCCCAGCCGGGCGCCGGCCCCGATGGTGATCCACGCCGGCCGCTGCCGCCGCATGTACAGGGAAACCGTCCAAGCCCCGGTAACCGCCATCAACAGCAACCCGCTGAATCCTATCTGGATCAGTACGGCGCACAGCATTCCAGAGGGAATCGCCAGGATCAGCGCGCACTTCAGCGCCGGTTTCCAGTCGATGCTGCTTGCATCGCGCACCGCTTCGTTCCACCGCTCCGGCTGTCCTTGTCCTTCCGTTGCCTCCGCCGAGTACACGAGCTGAGGCAGACCACAAACGGGACAGTAGCAGTTTTCAGCCTCGACCGTCTGGTGGCAGCGATTGCAGGTCATCTCCATACTTATGAGCCTATCGCATCCCGTCCCGTTCAAGCGCCGGGCCACCGGATCGCGGTGAATCTTTGAATGGATTCATTTCGCGGGTTTGTCCTGCTATTGATTGCCGATTTGGCTCTGTTCTCTGAATCGCCTGCGGAAATGGACTACTCATAGGCTTGATCAATCAGGTGGAGCAAGGAAGAAAAAAGTTCGTAAGTTGTTGAAAAATATTTAGATAGTCGACGTTCGTGCTCCCCCACCCCAGGCGCAAAAAACAAAGGCGCGCCGAGGCTGGGGCACCCAGTTTCTTTCCCGTGGGTCGGCAACGACGGTGGGGAAATCATATGAAGAAATCGAGGCCGCAAAGGTTTCAAATAAACGGCGATTCGGTTCGCCATGGGGAAAAGTCACGCATTCAGCTTTGCCGCGACAATGGCTTCGGCAGCTTCCACAGCCTCTTCGAGCGTCATGCAAGTCGAATCAAGAATTACGGCATCGTCGGCCGGTTTCAATGGCGAGTCGGCTCGATTGCGGTCCCGTTCGTCGCGCGCATGAAGATCCCTAGTTACCTCTTCGGGTTGCATCGCGGGTTTTCCTGGCTGCTGTCCGAGTTGTTCGAATCGCCGCAGCCCCCTGACCTCTGGAGCTGCGTCGAGGAAGATCTTCACGTCGGCGTGCGGGAAGACCACGGTGCCGATGTCGCGGCCTTCCATCACGATCCCGCCCTGGGTTGCAAAATGCTGCTGAAGACGCACCATCCAGGAGCGAATGTTGGGGTATACGCTGACTTTGGAGGCGGCGTCGGTGACGATCTGATTGCGAAGCTGGCCGGTCACATCTTCGCCGTCGAGCAGGACGCGATTCTCCAGTTCTCCAGGTTCGAGCGAGATCGAAGTTTCCGCGGCCAGCCGTTCAAGCGCTTTGCTGTCGTCCAACGGAATTCCGATCCGCAGCGCCTTGAGGGCGAAGGCCCGGTACATGGCGCCGGACTCAAGGTTGAGCAGACCGAAGTGGGCCGCCAGGTGACGGGCAATGGTGCTCTTGCCCGCGCCTGCCGGCCCATCGATGGCAACGATTGTCCTGCGGCCTAATTGATGGAAGCCCGGGTGGCCTTCTTCCCCGATCATCCGCGCTTTTTCGTCCTTTGTTTTGGGGGAGCGGTAAAGCCGTAGCGCTTGCTGTTCCCAGCGTTGGCGCCGGCTGTCAAAGCCGGCTTGCGCTCCCCATGTGGAGAGCGGGCGTCGATCCTCGCGTCCTTCCGTGCCACCGCCCCACGCGCAGATGTGGGCTTTCCGGCTGGTTTGCCGGTGGCCGGCCGGCCATTTCGCTGCGACCTCGCGGCAACCGACTTGCCGTTGCGACCGCCTGAGATTGCCGCGGCTGGACGGACGCCGTGCCCGTTTCCGTTCGAGTGAGCGCCAGCGCCGTTTGAATGCGTCCCATTCCCGTTGGTCTGGGCGGTGGTGCTTTTGCCGCTTCCGTTACTCGATCCATTGCCGGCCCAGCGCGCGCCTGAGTTGCCGCGCGTGCCAGCGGCGGGGCGTGCTCCCGCAGAAGGCCGGGAATCGTGATTCGGCCGGCGTGAGGGGCGATTGCTTGACCCCGACTGAGCCGGCTTGCGGTCCCGGGAGTGAGCAGCCGCGCGGCTGAAGTGGGGCCGGGAGCCTGCGGGTTTGGCTCCGGACGAGGCAGGCTTGTGGGCCGAGGAAATCCTAGCTGCGTGAGACTCGACCGGGGGACGCGCTTCGATGGGAGCCGGCTCGGCGGGTGAAGGTTCATGAGCCTGGATGTGATTGTTGGCAGCGTGTGCGTGGTTGTTCAATGAGGGCGCGGGCGCATCGGCATGAGGCGCGTGGACCTCTTCTTCGTCGCGAGGATGCCGGAAGTATGCAGACCCCAAGATCGACGAGCTAGCGTAAACGGTTGGGGCGACCGCGAATTCAGGCAGGGTACCGGCCACATAATAGTGCGGCGCGTGACCCAGCGAAATGGTGTGAATCTGCCGAGTTGCCACCAAGCCGCGCAACACTTCCCTCACCTTGCTGCGGGCGGTGAGAGGCGCAAGGAACATCTCCACCTCTTCCATGCCGGCGGCGATGACCGCCTGCAGGTAGATGGAGGCGAGCACGGAGATGGCGGTTACCTGCGAGGTAGAAGCCCCCTCGGCGATCGCCTTCTGGAAACGCTGGCGTAGGAGCTGCCACTGGGCGGCCTGCCCCGGAGCCGAGATGACGGGAATGATGCGCAACTGCTGCCAAAGCTCGGTGATCGCGCGCAGCACCGCGCCCTCAGTGACCTCGCGTCCCAGCGTGTGCTTGAGCTGGGGAATGGTCGCGTCGCCGGTTTCAAGGAGCTTGTAGGCCTGAATGGCAAGTTGTGAAACCTGCCTGGAACCAGTCAGTTGCGGGACGCGGCGCCAGTCGCGGTCACCGCGCAGAGCATAGACGTAAGGCAAAACCCAGGAGGCGACCACGAAATCGGGCTGTTCGCCCGGCTGGCCGAGAAGATTAAGGCGGACCGCTACGCCATCCAGCTCGAGACGTACCAGTAGTTCCTCGGCGAGGGCAACCTTCTGGGGGTCGGGAGCCGGGTTGCGTTCTCCCGCTACGGCCTCGACGAACGACGGCGCAACTGCCGAAGAAAATTGACGTCGCGGCAGGAAGAGACACAATCCGGTCTCCTCAATCCAGGTACGGGAATCCTCAAGCGTGAGCGTTCCATTCCCGTTCAGGCGCATCCTTTCGGAGCGCGAAACTTCCAATTGCTCTGCTGTCAAAGAAAAACCTCGCTTCCAGGTTGGCAACACGGCATAACCAGAGGTAATGCGTCCGTTTCTGCCTCATCCAAATGTCGATGCGCGTCGAACGCGTGACCCCCTGGGGAGCCTTTCCTATTGTCTCATCGACCAAGTATTGCAATCCGGGATATGTGTTCCCGGTTCGACTTGCGGCGTCCTCGAATTCGCTCCGGAGAGCGAAACTGGCCAGCTTCCACGTGTTCTAAATCCTATGGAACGCCCGCTGGATCTCTTTCCAAGAATACAGCAAAGCTATTGGACGTCCATGGGGGCAACTGGTTGGGTGGCTCGTCTTAGCAAGTTCCAACAATAGCCATTCCATACGTGCCGGGTCAAGGGGGGTGTTGACCTTTATCGCCGAGTGGCAGGCGATGGAAGCGGCAATTCGCGCGCGGAGCGCGGTAAGATCCTCATTCTGTTTGGGTTCGTCCGAATCCCCTGCAGACTGGTCAATCACCTCGGCGAGCATATGTTCCAGAGTCCGGCCGTCCAGGCCGACCGGAGCCGCCTTCACGGCCAGAGTCTGAGGCCCGAAGGGCTCAACCTCGAATCCGTTACGCTCCAGTTCCTCGGCGATGCGCGCAAATACAATCATTTGTTCAGCTTTGAGCTCGACCAGAAGGGGCATCAGCAGTCTTTGGCGTTGAACGTGTTCCACCTTGCGATCGCGAAGAATTTTCTCAAATAAAATCCGCTCGTGGGCCACGTGCTGGTCGATAATCCACAGGCCGTCGTGCCCTGTGGCCAGAATAAAGGACTCGCGCAGTTGTCCAAGCGGCTTAAGGGCGCCGAGATGGTTGAGGTTCGCGGCGGCCTGTTCGGCCTCGACCAGGGCGGTGGCCGCGGCGGCTCCGGAGCCGTCGACAACTCCCGAATGATTCGGGCCGCAGTCCTCTGGGGGCGGCAAGGGCGGCTGAAAGAGCGCAGCGGCGGCCTCGGCCCAGCCCTGCCGGTCAAAGCTGCCCGGATGGGTGGACGGGGCGCGGCCGCCGAAGGGAAGATTGCCGGGTGCCGGGGTGGGCAGGCGGGGAGTGAGCTGAAAGGGAACGGCATCGTCGCGGGCGCCTTCCATGGCCTGAGGGTCGGAGTCTGGCAACGGCGTCGCGGGTTCGTCGCCGGGCGCGCCGGGCAGTGGGGAGGCGGCTATGGGGATCAGCGATGGGCTGGCGCTGGGCTGCGAATCGAGCGCGGCCAGAAACCCGGCGGCGGGACGTGCCTTGACCAGCGCCATGCGCAGGCTGTCCCGGACAAAATCGTGCACCAGCGACTGCTGGCGGAAGCGGACCTCCGTCTTGGCGGGATGGACATTGACGTCGACCTCTTCGGGTGGCATTTCGAGGAACAGCAGAATGACCGGGAAGCTGGTGGGCGGAATCACGTTGCGATAGGCTTCGGTGAGGGCGTGCATCAGCAGCTTGTCGCGGATAAGCCTCTTGTTGACAAATATATAGATCGAGTTGCGGTTGAGCTTTTGAAGTTCCGGCTTGGAGTAGAAGCCGCTGAGGCGCAGAGTGCCGGGGTTCTTTTTTGGCTCGTTAGGGTCCTGCTTCCAGGGCGGCGGCTCGGGAAGTCCGCCGTGTTGGAGCGGGGTTTCGGCGGCGACGGGAAGCAACTGCGCCAGGGTGTCTTTACCGAAGATCTGGTAAATGCGCTCGGCGGTTCGAGCCACCGGAGGCACAGAGACCAGGGTGTGCGACGCCGAAAGGAGCTCGAAGTGCTTCTCAGGGTGAGCCAGAGCGTAGTGGGTTACCAGCGCGGTAACGTGGGCGAGCTCGGTTGACTCGGCGCGAAGAAATTTCCGCCGGGCCGGGGTGTTGAAGAAGAGATCGGCCACGGCCAAGGTCGTTCCGCGGGCGAGTGCGGAGTCGTCAACGTGGTGAATTTTGCCGCCGGCAATCTCCAAGCGCGTGCCCGGCGCGTCGGGCTCGCCGGTGGAGGTTTCAAGCGTGACCCGGGCAACCGAAGCGATGGACGGCAGTGCCTCGCCGCGAAAGCCCAGAGTGGCGATGGAGAGCAGGTCGTCGGCGGTGCGGAGCTTGGATGTGGCGTGGCGCTCGAAGGCCAGCAGCGCGTCGTCGCGGCTCATGCCGTGGCCGTCGTCGGAGATGCGGATCAGTTTGCGGCCCCCGCCTTCGATCTCGACGCGAATGCGAGTGGCCCCGGCGTCGAGCGCATTCTCGAGCAGCTCCTTCACGACCGAGGCGGGCCGATCGACGACCTCGCCCGCCGCAATCTGATTTGCCACCTGATCGGAAAGAATCCGAATACGCCCCATAAGGATTCAGGGTAACGCGTTGGACGCGGCGGGGGACAGTTGCGAGGGGTAAGGGGTCAGAGGATGGGGAATCGGCCGATGAGGAGTTACCGCCGCCGAACACTGGATATCCATTCCCTGTCGCTGCAATCTCGGGACGAGATTTGAGATTCAACTGCAGCAGCCTCGTGCTAAACTCCCGATGAAGATTCAGTCGTGATTCAGGGCCGCATCCCGCGAAGGCTGTCTGTGTCTTCCCCAGGAAATCCCCCTTTCCAGGACATTCAATTGGAGAGTCAAGGCATGGCTATCACTGGCAGACTCATCGGCCGCTGCGCGTTGTTCTGCGCACTTGCGGGCGGATTATCGCTCCCGCCCTTTTCTATTTGCATGCACGCACAAGCGCAGGCGGCCCAGCCGGGGATGCCGGCCGGCGTAACGATTGTCCCCTACGTCTACAAAGGGCAGAGCTTCGAAATCCGGCTGCTGCGGGGCCAGCCGTTCATGGTATTGCAGAGCGGGATGCCGGTTGTGATGTACATGCGCGGCACGGTTCGTCCAATCAGCACCGATCCCGCCGTGGTGTCGCTGGCCGAGGATGCTGCAAAGGCGTATCTGGCCGGTACGCCGTCAGGAGCAGCGGGCGGGACTGGCGCCGCGGGATCCGCCGGGTCTGCTGCGTCCGGGGCGGCATCGCCGGCAGGGATGACGGTGGATGGGGTGATCTCGCTGATTGGCGCGGGAATCTCCGACGACCTGATCATTGCGAAGATCCAGAAGAGCGGACAGACCTTTGACCTGAGCACCGATGATATGGTTCGCCTGAAGAAAGCGGGGGCCAGCGATGCAGTGATGAAGGCGATGATGAACGCCACGCCCGCACCGGCAGCCGCTTCCAGCGCTCTCGCGGCGGGGGCGAATGCCGGGGCTGCGCCGCCGGCTGCTGTTGCCCCGAATCCCGTGGCTGAAAATCCGAATATGGGCAAGCTGAAAAAAGAGGGATTCATGGCGACCATCGGGCACGGTGTCGCGAACGCCGCGAATGGAAGGTCGGTGATCGACCGGCTGAGCATGCGAAATATCTTGCCGCAATGGGATCCCAACCAGAAAGTGAGTCAGCAATACCCTCACATCGCGATCACCGTGCTCTATGCGCCGATGGGATGGACGGAAGATTACCGGGTGGCGTTGCGCAAGAACAACAACCTGGCGCCGCCGTGTTTCAAGTTGAAGGCAGTTGTCTGGCTGGATGGGACCCGCTCCAAACCGACGGACGATTTCGAATGGTGCATCGACAAAGACCTTTCCATGACCGAGCTTCAGCCGACTTACCTGTATAGCCTGGCAGCAACCCGGGCTGACTACGGCCAAACCACCGGCATCAATCGTACCGACGGTCCTGAACCCCCGGACAAGTTGCTGCCCAACGATCGCGCAACGCTGGACATGGAGGCAAAGACCAATCCCCAGGGGGCCAGCAAGGACCTGAACCTGGATGAGATGAGCCTGTTTGCAATCATGTTTGCCAATGTGCGAAAGGACCTTGGTGAAACCCTGGGATCGGATGGGGATTTCCGGGTTTGGATTACGACGATCAAGAAGGCAGCCGGGCCTTCCTTGTTCTGAGTGCGCGGAAGTGGAAGCAGGCAAGGGGTATATAAGTGTGGCCGCCGGCTGGCCCTATGGAGACTCTGGAAAAGTCAATTCGGCTCGGACAATCACCAGATGGTCGCGCGGTCGGTCCATTGCCATTGTTTCGAACCTGGCGGGCTCCCGCCCGAGCTACCGGGTAGGGCAAACCGGGTTGGAGAGAGTTTGGCGGCCGTTCATCCAGAACCAACCTGAATAGCGATCGGAGATAGAATCCAGGGCAAACCCAAGCCATGCTCTCAAGACGAGAGTTACGGAACTTCCAACCGATGGAGCCATTTCCGTTCCCTCGCCCAAACGACGGTGAGTGCCGATCGCTTTTCCCCCATATCTCTCTATGGGAATACGCTCGTGTTGGAGGTCCGTAAATCTCACATCAAGTCCGCTATACAATTCCGTCATTACGGATGCAGTTCTTCGCCCTCAACCTCAACATGACGGAAAATTCATGTCCTTGGCCCTATTGCCGCCGTCTGCACCTCCCGATAGGGTCATAAGAGGAAAACTAAAATGAGCGTTTCAGCAATCCATTCCAGCAGCCCGGCAGAAATTCTGCCCGCAGTCAAGCAGGCAACCGCTGCGCCGGCGGCATCCAAGCCGGCATCTACACCGACCGACACGGTGACTCTCAGCCCCGCTGCTCAGAAGGCATCACAGGTCGGCGACGTCGATCATGATGGCGACTCGCACTAGAATCACAGTAAACAGACAGGCCGCCTCCTACCCGTCTTTTGCGTACGGTCAGAGAGGCGGCCGCGTTTTGCGATTTCGTTCGGAAACTTATCCTTACGCACCCCTCAACACGAGAATTTGCGACATGGAGACCCCTGCTCCAACGGTAAATAAAGTATGCAGCGAAGGTAAGGTATGAAAACTGATTCCCTCCTTGGTCGAGCAAGAGTTTCAGTGTTAGGAACGATCCAGGTATGAGCCTACCCTCAGATTCCGCAACATCTGACCTCTGGTTCGACTGGCTAATGCATCGACGGCACGCACACGACGCAGACTTTGGTCAAAGAATTCAGATGGACGTCGCGGCCTACGCGGACCGTGTTCTAGACGGAGCTGCGCTCAAGCAGGGAATGACCTTGGTAGATCTAGGCGCGGGCGATGGGCTCGTGGGTTTTCGTGCCATCGACCGGATCGGCGCATCGCTGAAGGTCATCATGATGGACATTTCGCTTCCCCTGCTCGAGTTAGCCCAGCAGTCAGCCTCTTCTCGAGGGGTAAGGCAGCAGTGCACATTTCTCCTGTCCTCCGCAGAACATCTCGGTGAACTGAACGACGACTCAGTTGACGCGGTGACAACGCGTTCCTCCCTGGCTTACGTCGCTGACAAGAACGCCGCGCTGCGTGAGTGCTTCCGGATCCTCAAGCCCGGCGGTCGGCTCTCCATCGCTGAACCGGTTTTTCGTGATAACGCTTTGGCTGCAGCTTCGATGAGGTCACGACTGGAGAGCGGGGAGAAAGATCCTAAGAAATCGATCTTGCCTCTTTTGCACCGTTGGCAATCAGCGCAGTACCCGGATACAGATGAGGGCATTCAGAGTAGCCCGATTGCTAACTACTCCGAACGGAATCTGCTCCATTGGGCTCAAACAGTCGGGTTTCGGGAACTACATCTGGAACTACACATCAGCGTAACCAATTCCTACCGCAAGTCTTGGGAGAATTTTCTCGATTCTTCACCGCACCCCCTTGCACCCTCGCTGCGAACGATCTTGCACGAGAAATTCATGGCTGAAGAGCGCCAATTATTCGAGGCTGTCGTACGGCCGATGGTGGAGAGTTCTGAGCTATCTGAAACCGATCGGATGGTATATTTGACGGCTCTCAAACCCCCAAAGGGTAAATAGCCGCGCTCTGTGACAGAATTGCGGCCATCTGTGCCTTTTCTGTATGGGGTAACGGGTTAGCATAAATTCCGAGACCGGCCAGGCGATGGCCAAGCCTCCTTCTCGGGCGGCAAGACACAGCATCCAGCATGAACCGCCGGCTCTTCCCGACGGTGCTTTCCCCGCGATGAAGCGCGGGTCTGGCAAACGCCACGGCTAAGGCGCGGCGGCGCCAATTCACATGGCCGAGTCTCCACCGCGTGCTTGCCCTTGCAAGACTCTTGATCGACCACCTGTTCGGCGAACTACACTGGCCGAGGGGGGACGCACTTGACCCTTTGGAATTCTTTCATCATCGCTTTCAGCGCTCTTCTTCCGTTGATTAATCCGCTGGGGTCGGCGCTGGTGTTCCTGGGCCTCGCGGGCAACGCGCCGCCTAAGCTCTATCGCTCGCTGGCGCGCAGGATCGCCATCAACAACATTGTTTTCCTGGGGATTTTCGAGTTGCTGGGCGCGGCGATTCTCAATTTCTTCGGAATCTCGCTGCCCATCGTTCAACTGTCGGGGGGCATTGTCATCGCGGCCATGGGCTGGAGAGTATTGAACGAAAAGGACGAGGACTCCGGCGACGCAACCAAGCTGGACGAAGCGGAAGCTTGTGACGAGACGCAGGCCCGGGCGCTGGAGCAGAAGGTGTTTTATCCGTTCACGTTCCCGATTACATCGGGGCCGGGCACGCTGGTGGCTTTACTGACCCTGACGGCACGCATCTCCAGCCGGGTGATCACGAAGGATGTCCTGGCCCATATCGGGGTGTTCCTGGCGGTTGTGATTCTGAGCGTGCTGTGCTATTTCTGCTACGCGTACGCGCCGAAGATCAGCAGGGCGATTCCGCCGTCGACGGCGCACGGCATCCTGCGGGTGATCGCGTTCATCCTACTGTGTATTGGTGTCCAGATCGCGTGGAACGGCCTTTCTGTGCTGCTGGCCGGGATCGTGAGGACTTAGTGGGCCTCGCGTTCCCCACGCTGATGCGCGGGGCTGACACACGCTTCGCCTACGGCACGGTCGACAGGACATTCCATGCCGCCATCGATAAAGCCGGGAGCTTCATGCGCCCTTTCAAAGCCTGACCGATGCAGCAGGTTCTGAAAAGAAACAAGAATGCAAGTTCAACAAAAAAGGCGTTGTTGCAGGGTTCTGCCGACTCCCACCCATCGAGCAAAATTCGCTCGATGGAGCATAGTTTCATTCACGGCGGGTCGGAAACACCGGTGGCGGGCTAATAGGTGGCACGTCCTCCGCTCAGATCGAAGACCGCGGCGGTGGTGAAGGAGTTTTCTTCGGAGACCAGCCAGGCAACCATGGCGCTGACCTCATCGACCTCGAGAAAGCGTCCGCGGGGGATGCGCGACAGCATATAGTCGATATGCTCCTGGCTCATCTGGTCGAAGATGCGGGTGCGCGCCGCCGCGGGGGTGATGCAATTGACCGCGATGTTCTGCCCGGCCGTTTCCTTGCCCAGAGACTTGGTGAGCGCGATGACGCCGGCCTTCGATGCACTGTAAGCGGAAGCGTTCGGATTGCCTTCTTTGCCGGCGATGGAGGCCACATTGACGATGCGGCCGTAGTTCTGGCGGAGCATGATCGGGACGATGGCATGGCAGCAGAGAAACACGCCGACCAGGTTGATGTCGATGACCTGCTTCCATGCATCGATGGGATATTCCCAGGTCTTGTGATTCGGCCCGGCGATGCCCGCGTTGGCGACCAGGATATCGACTCTGCCGTGCTTCTCGACTGTGGCCCTGGCGGCGGCTTCGACGCTGTCTGAGTGAGAGACATCGACCAACTGAGCGGAGACCGACTCGGGTTTGCCGAGTTGTTCGAGGGCGGAGCCGAGCACATCGGAATCACGGTCCCAAAGCGATACGGTCGCTCCAGAGGCGAGCAGCCGCCTGGCGATGGAAAAGCCAATGCCTTGTGCCCCGCCTGTCACCACCGCATGCCGGCTGTTCAGGTCGATCTGATTCATCCGAATCTCCTTCCGCGACTCACCGCGCCGGGGCTGTGCTCGCAGGTTCAATGCGGGCCGCGGAAGATCGAGTGCGGGCGATGTGAGTCGAGTCCGAGGATATCTTATCGCATCGCAGGAAGAACGGATTGATTGGCGCAGGCGAGACTGCGGGTTGAATATTCCAGGCAGACTGGTTTGCAAGGCGCGACTTCAAGCCATCGCCAACGATTCACGTTCCCTGCGAAGCCGCGTTTGATTCGTTGGGGCGTCGAGGAGAAGCGAACTTGGCTTATCTCTTGTTCACCGCGGCCCTTTTATCGAATACTTAAATCCAAGCGAGGATGCAGGTCAAATTCCTGACCGGGAGTTGTCTGGAAAAAGCTTGCTGGGCCGGTGCAAGTCTTCCGAGGGGGAACCCGGTGAGCGGGCGGTGCAAGGAGGCACGGTTATGGAGAATGCCATGCACCTGGAAGATCCCTGGCACGTTCTGCACGTGATCGCGAACCATGAAAAGAAAGCCGCAACCCATCTTGCGGCGCGCTCGGTGGAGTACTTTCTTCCCCTTTACAAGGAGGAATCGCGATGGAGCGACCGCTCCGTCATCCTTGAGCGACCCTTGTTTCCGGGCTATGTGTTCCTTCGTTTTGAGCCGCGGGCGCGCAATTCTGTCATTACGATTCCGGGCGCGCTGAAGCTGCTGGGTAAGAATGGCACAGAGACCATCGACGGCGCAGAGGTGGAGAGGATCCGCGAGGGGTTGAAGAACGGATATGTGCTTAAGCCTCACCCATGCCTTGCAGCCGGGACGCGCGTTCGCGTGTGCCGCGGCATTTTTGAGGGCGTTGAAGGCGTGGTGACGGAAATGCGCCGCAACGTGAGCGTAGTGATCGCACTGTCGGGCGACAGGCAGTTCTACTCGCTGGAAGCGGCGATTCGCGACATCGAGGTTCTGGGCAAAACGATCGGACCGAACCCGGGCATGCGCTCCTGAGGCCATGCGTTGCAGAAGACGGCAGGCCGGACGACGCTCGGAGCGCGGCGGCGCAGGCGAAGGTCCGGCTGAACAGACCTCGGCCTCAAGCTCACAGGGATCGTGGGATGGCGGGAGAGCTGGCTTACCCAGCGGGGAATCGCGACTGTGGTGGATTTCGCCTGTGAGCGGCACGGCGGCGCACATCGCAGGAATTGCTTCAGGGTTTCGCGCACCGTCGATCGGATTGAATCAGAAGTTGAATCAGAAGGCTGCCTCGGCAACTATGGCGCCTCGATGATCGCCGACCGAGCTCCAACACCGTGCGCATCGAAGGCTTCAACTGCAATGTAATATCGCTGATCAACGTTCAGTGAGCGGATCGACAGGGAGTTCTGGCCGTAAACCAGCCACGACGAATAGAGCTTGTCGGGAGCGATGCCCCAGCGGACGTCGTAACCCTGACACCCGGGCTGGGCTTCCCAGGTAACCTGAGCGTTTCGGCGATCTTGTTCGCGCATCGCTTTGACACCGCTCACAACTGCTGGCGGATGGCCGGCGACGGTGCCGAAGATCCTAAAATCCGAGATCGCCAGATAGGGAGTCGGAACATGCAGACTTCTGAAACGGACGAAGCGTCCCTGGACCGCGTGAGGCAACTCGACGTAGTCATTCGGAGTGTCGATCTCGTCCCGGCTCCGATCCTTCAGAGTGGTCCAGCGCTTTCCATCCAATGACGATTCGACAATGTATTGTTCATACACGCCCTTCGGCCTGCCATAAAGATTGGACTTGTAGTCGTGGTAATTGATCTGAAACGCGCGGATGGTTGCGGCGGCTTCGAGGTCGATTTGGAGCCACTGGCCTGGTCCGTTGTCCTGCGCCACCCAGAAGGTCTTCACGCTTTCGTCGGTTACGCGATCGGGCGTGTAGCTCTCAAAATGCGATGAAGCGGTCACAGGTTTTTTGTAGGAAAGCAGCATCCAGCCCCTGAATGCGCCCTTCCTTTCAGGGATGCTGGGAGCGTAGCGCGGATAGTCGCCAAATGCGGTATCCACGTACATCAGCCCGTCCCGATCGAAAAACGTGGGAAACATGCCGATTCTTCGTTCATATTTGAAGTTCACGGCAATCGCCATCGTGGAGAAATGCCAGTATTGGCCTCCGGGTCCGACCACCGTACTGCCATGGCCCGCGCCATTGATGAACCCGCCCGGCTTATAGGAGACAGGGTTGTTGGGCGCATAAGTGTACGGTCCTAGCGGAGAATCGGCGGTATACACACCGTCTCCGTAGGTGTTCCATTCGGTTCCGGGCGCCGCGTACTGCATGTAATACTTGCCGTCGTGCCTGGTGAGCCAGGCTCCCTCGATAAAGCCCGCCACTTTGGGATCATCGTGATTCTCTCCAAAGCGCTCCCACCCGTGCTTGGCTTCGTCGCGATTGAATAATTCAATCGGCGGGGTTTTGGGAAGAAACCGATGCTGCGGGTCGAGTTCCTCGCCACGGATCGGAAAGACGTTGGAGGATCCCCAGAACATATAGGCGCGTCCATCCTCATCCATGAAGAAGTCCGGGTCCTGCAGATCCCACAACAGGGCTGGGACGGCCTGCCAGTCGCCCTTCTTCGGATCGCCGGTGTAGAGCAGGCTCATGGTGCCCGATGGATCGCCGGTTGCATAAAGCAGTCGATCCCGATCGTTGTGCGCCGCGGGTGCGTTTGAGCCTTGGAAATACCAGCGTTGCGGATGGATGAATTGCCACTCGGTAAGGTCTTTGGAATACCAGTAGCCCAGTGCGCGGGTGACGAACAGATAGTAGCCGCCGCGGAAGCCGACAACAGCCGGATCGGCGCCGGATCGATAAGAGATGTTCTGATCGGATTCAGTGATCTGGTAGGTGTAGTCCAGATTCAACGGATTACAAAATGTTGTCGGGCGATACCGGCTCGTTTTGCTTTGCGCGGACTCCTGCTTGCTTTGGATCGGCGACGCGGCATTCTGGGCCCTGACCAGAGCCACGAGTTGAATCAGGAGTAAGACGGTGGTCATGCGGAGTTTCATTTTCGTTGCCCTGGCATCGGATTCCGGAACCCCTCCGCACGAATTCCAATCGAGATTGCTAGGTACCGAGCAGGATGGTTTTGACAGCGTCAGCATAGACCTGCAATTCGACTTTGCGATTTGCCTGGCTTACATCGTTCTGTATCTTCGCGTAGTCGGCCGTGTTGAGGTTCAGAGGCGGTTCGACCGTAAAGACAGAGATCCCGCGCGGCGGTGCGTAGCCGCCAAGCGAGACTCCACCGGGCACGCCTCCGCTCCACTTGGGATTGTCGATCGCGCCCTTCGGCCCCACATTTCCCGCGATCGAAGGATGCGCCCGGCGCGCTGCCTGGTTCTGGGCAGTCGTGGCTGCGGATTCCTTCTCCCGGCTCATGTCGCGTCGTCCCCGCCCGGGAATTGACGCCGTATCGGTATCGATTTTTTGCGCTGCCTTCAAGGAGAGGTCGCGGTCGGCGTCGCCGGCCTGGCCGGTCATCTGCGCCAGGCGTTGCTGGTACAGGCTATCCTCCAGCGCTTGCAGGCGCTGCTGGCCGCCGGGCTCCTCCTGCTGATCGGGCGGGATCTGCATGTAGGCGTTCCCTCGCGCCCAGTCCCTGGCTGCTTTTACCTCGTCCGGGCCGAGGCTCCTGGGGTCGTAGAATACTCCCGCGGAACCCGGACCCGAAGTTCCATGCAGGCTGATGATCCTCTCCGGGTGGAACTTCTCGATCAGCTGCAGCAGAAGTTGATTTTCGGGCAGAATCTCCTGCGTGCGCTTGCCCGCGCCGTCTTTGGTAGCGTCAACCGCGTTGCCGCCTCCAGCTTTCGCAGCCGCCGCCAGGTCCTCTGAAGGCAGCGGGAAGTTGCGATTCGTTTGAGTGGGACCGCTATCGCGCCTTCCCATCCCGCCCTCCGCATTATCGGGAAACAACGACGGAACAATGATGGCGCTGAATACCGGGGGCGGGGCGGGCGGCTGAAGGTCGCGGATCAGATCCCTGGCAACCTCCATACCTTGCCGCTCGGTCCCATGAACGCCCGCAATCACCAGTGCGTGCCGGTCGGTAGAACCTCGAAAAAAGAACGCTTGAATCGGCCGCTGCACGGCCTTCCCGCCAACCTTCGGACCGAACTTTCCGGTTGTCTTGCCCAGTTCGCCCGCGCGGATTCGCTGGGCCAGCCACAGGTCATCCGGCCGGGCGGCCAACTCGCGGGCCAGCATGGCATCAACATCGGCATCGGCCTGAGCCGCTTGTACGTCGGATTGTCCCAGGCGCGCCAGCAAAGCTTCGATCTTGTGATCGGCATTCCAGGCGCTTTTTACCGAGTCCGAAAGTGGACTGCGCTGCACCAGGGCACCACCGGGCCCCTGTTGGACCACATGCGCCAGTTCGTGGGCCAGGAGTTTATTTCCATCCCTTGCGCCGGGAGCATACTCGCCCGCGCCAAACACGATCTGGCGTCCCCAGGTGTAGGCGCGCGCATCCAGTGAACGCGCCGAAGCTGCCGCATCCGGGCCGTCATGCACGCGGACGTCGCCAAAACCGGTTTCAAACTGTCGTTCGAAGAACCCCCGAACCGGGGCGGGCAGTGGAGAGCCTCGTCCTTTGAACGAGTCCGGGGTGAGACCCGGCAGTTCCCATTCGGAGGGATCGGCTGCCTGGCCGGCGCGAAGTCTCGGCCGGATGCTTGCTGCGTTGGGCTGCGCGCCGCCGATCGAGGCATCGGGCGCAGGAATGGCCGCGGCCTGCTCGGCTGCGCGCTCCGCCTCTTGCTCTAGCGGATCGTTAACGGCGCCGACTTTGAGTTTCGCCTGGATCGGAGCGCGAGGAGAGGTGAAAGTTGACCGCGCTTGGGGGGGCTGGACCAAGCTCGTTGAAAACACAGGGATTTTGCTGAAATCCCACGAGATATGCTGCGGGGCATCCTGCGCAGCGCGGCCAAACTTCTGTTGCCGGGTATCGCGATACTCAAGGAAGCCGGGTCCGCGCCGCGGGGCCTCCATCGATCGAAGGGATGCACCGGCCCTCGATTTTGGCTCTGCGACCGGGGAAGCAAACATGGGGGCACCCTACTCGGAAACAGTTCGTCAATCCAGAATGAGGCGGGAATCCGGCACCAGCCGGCATGTTGCGTTCGATGCTAAGTTAGATTGCGGCGAAATTGCAAGTCTCGAAGTGAGTCCACCGTCAGCAGTCAATCACGTCGTCAGCAAGCGAAGGTCAAGTCCCATCCGTGGATTTCCCAGGCAGAATCAGGGTTGTTCGCCGCCTCTCCGACCCCTTTACAACAGGAAAAACCTCCGCGCGCATCTAATTCCGCTTGGAGGAAAGCATGAAGAGATTAACGTTCTTAGGCATTCTGGTTGCCGGCGCCGGCCTTTTTCTGGCCACCAGCCGTCACGCCTCGGCGCAGGTCGCGGTTGAAATCGGTGCGCCTCCCGATTGCCCCTATGGCTACTATGAAGTTCCCCCCTACAACTGCGCTCCAGATGGCTACTACGGTCCGGAATGGTTTACCGGCGGCGTGTTCATTGGCGCCGGTCCGTGGTTCCACGGTCCCGACCACTTCTACGGCCACGTCGATCACCACTTCGACTATCGCAAGGGCTATAAGGGCCCCTATCCCGCTCGCGGCGAGCGTCCCGGGAATAACCGCGCAGAGTTCCACGGGCAGGCCATGCACGACGCGCATGGGCACGAAGCCCCCCACGGCCACCGCTAGACACCTGCCGCGACTGAATCCAATCACACGGTCGCGGTCGCTCAGGAGGGTCGGGGCGTGTGCCCCGATGCGTCTTGTGTAAGCTATCCATTGTTCTGCGCGCAGCAGACTCCCTGCGGCGCGCAGGCCCTCGTTTCACCCGTCCAGCTTTTCGGTAAGTTCCGCCCAGCGTTCATAGGCGGAGTCGTGCGCCTTTTGCGCGAGGTCCAGCGTTGCCAACGCCTCGGTCAGGGCCGCTGAATCGGTGGCGACCCCGGGATCTTCCACCCGCTCCCGCGCTGCCTCGAGTGTTGCATCCAGGGCATCAATCCGCGCCACAATGGAGTCATACTCGCGTTGCTCGATGTATGAGAGCTTTTTCTTCGCGGCGGAGGGGGGCAGGGCGACGGGAGGGCGCAATGGCTTTCCCGCCACATCGGTAGAAGCCGATCCGCTCTCAGCCCGCCAGTCTTCCCATTGCAGGTAGTCGGCGAACAGTGCTGCGTTCCCGCGCCCATCCAGACCCAGCACCACATTCGTCACCCGGTCCAGCAGATAGCGATCGTGCGTTACCAGCACCAGCGCCCCGGGAAACTCCAGCAGCGCTTCTTCCAGAATTTCCAGCGTCGGAATGTCGAGGTCGTTGGTGGGCTCATCCAGAATCAGCACGTCCGCCGGCTCCAGCATCAGCCGCGCGATTAGGACCCGTGCCCGCTCGCCGCCGCTGAGCCGCTCCACCGGCTGATTCAACTGCTCACCGGTAAACAAGAATCGCGCCGCATAGCTGGCCACATGCACCACGCGGTCCTGGTAAATCACCGAGTCGGAATGAGGCGCGAGCGCGCGGCGCAGCGTGAGGCTGGCGTCCAGCTCCCTCCTCTGGGAAAAGTAAACGATGCGCAGGCTCGCCGCACGGCGCACCGTTCCCGCGCTCACCTCGAGCTCGCCGGTCATCGCCCGGAGCAGCGTCGTCTTGCCCGATCCGTTGGGCCCCACGAGGCCCAGCTTCATGCCGTCGGTCAGCCCAAAACTCACGCCGCGCAAGACTTCGCGGCCGCCGAGTTCCACCCCAACTCCATCCAGTTCGATCAGGCGCTTGGTCTGTCGCTGGGTGGCGTCAAAGCTGATTCCCGCGGTCGCCGTCCTGCTCCGCGATTCAGAATCCGCAAGCTGGGCAATCAATGCATTGGCATTGTCGATGCGTGCCTTGGCCTTGGTCGCTCTTGCCTTCGGCCCCCGCCGCAGCCATTCGATCTCGGTGCGCACCCGGTTGCGCAGGCTCTCCTGCGCCTTCTGGTGGCTCTCAAGCCAAGCCTCGCGCTCGCCAAGAAACTTCGAGTAGCTGCCCCTTACCCGCAGCAGCCCCTCGGGATAGATGCGGTTCAGCTCGACCACTTCGTCGGCCACGTTCTCAAGAAAATACCGGTCGTGCGTGACCACCACGTACGCGAAGCCGGCCGCGCGCAGCAGCCCCTCCAGCCATTCGATGCCCTCGAGGTCGAGGTGATTAGTCGGCTCATCCAGCAGCAGCACATCCGGCCCGGTCACCAGGGCCTCGGCAATGGCCAGTCTCTTGCGCCATCCTCCGCTGAGCGCCGCCGCCTCCGCATCCATGCGAATGCTGGTGTCGGCTCCATCGTCTGCAAACCCGGCCCGCCCCAGCGTCTCGCGCAACCGCTGCTCGCGCTCGTTGTCGCCGACGCGCGCCCGCGCCATGGCGGCCTCAAGCACCCCGCGCACCGTAGAGCCTGGCTCATACTCCGAGATCTGCCGCACATAGCCGACTTTGGCGCGCTTGCGGATCGCGATCTCGCCCGTATCGGTCTCTGCCTCGCCGCCCAGCATCGCCAGCAGCGTCGATTTCCCTGCCCCATTCGGGCCGATCAGCCCAATCCGCCCACCCTCGTCAACCTGAAACGTGAGCCCCTCAAACAGCGGCGTAGCGCCAAATCGTTTCGAAATATTTTGTGCATTCAATATCGGCGCCATATCTCCAGTTTACGTGCGCCATCGCCTCCAGGCGCTTGGCCGGACCGACTTCCGGACGGAGGAAAAGGCCGAATTCTGCAGTTGAAACCCCCGACAGCAACTTCAAAAGGACCCCGAATTGCGCTGATTTGAGGCTCTTTCGCGTCAAAAATCGACACGAAGGGGCCAAAAATGAAACAAAAAGACGGGTTTTATTCACCGTACGGTAACTGGCTGCCGATTGTAATCATTTGATTCAATGCGACTTACACAGGATCGTACTGCCGTACAGGCCCAGTATTGGGGGGAGGGGGGGTAGGGGGGGCGAAGGTAGAGACCGCCAGCACCCCAAGATTTAGAACCGGGCGCAGGGGAGAGAAGGAAGCGGACCTGAGATTCTCCGACTTCCAGTGTGCGCCTCGGGACGGTAATCGTATGCAATGGCGATCGACGGGGCAAGCCAACGTGCCCTCGCAGGAGAAGGCTGTGGCCCCTTAGTGAAGGCCCCGTTGGAAGGCAGCCAGTTCGGTTTGGGCGCGGTCGAGGTCTTCGGGGATTCCGATGTCGAGGAAGACGCCCTGGACCGGATAGGCGGCGGGAGAGATGCGCGCGACTTCGGGTTCGAGGAAATCCCGCTCGAAGGAGAATCGTTCCGGCAGGGCCGCGGGCCAGGCGAGATTTTTTTTCATGACGTAGGCCCCGGCGTTGATAAGGCCAGGGCCCGAGCGGCCTTTCCCTTCGAAAGCTGTGATCCGGTCGCCGCCGATGAGGACTCGTCCATAGCGGGAGAGGTCGTCGCGGTGGGTTACGGCAATGGTCAAAGAGCCCGCGTGAGCCTGGTGAAAGCGCAACAGGTCGGCATAGTCGGCCTGGAGGAAGGTATCGCCGTTGAGAACGAGGACGGATGGTTCGGCAGCTTTCAGGAGGGCTGCGCGGATGGCGCCTCCGGTTCCGAGCGGGGAGCTTTCGACCGCGTAGTCGAGGCGGATGCCGCGATAGCCGTCGCCGAAGTGATCTTGAATGACGGTGTGCAGGTGGCCAACGGATAGAACGACGCGAGCGCAGCCGGCGCGGCCGAGCTGGTTGAGCAGGATTTCGAGGAAAGGACGTCCGGCCACCGGGGCCATGGGCTTGGGAAGGCCGCTGAGGCGCGCAGCCAGCCGAGTGCCCAGGCCTCCGGCGAGAATGATGGCTTCCATCTGTGCTGTTCCCCTCAGCGCCTTTGGTAAAAGTCGAGATCCCGAGAAAACCATCCCACCGGGGCTCAACAAGCTGCGGAAAAAGGGCCAGAGCCAGGCGAAAACGTCCCAGGAGGCATTCCTTCGGGGGCTAAAGCCCACTTGATTTGTTGAGTTTATGTACGGGCTGAAGCCCGTACCATTCGCCGGTTGTTTTTCCGCAACCTGTAAAGCCCATCATTTGTGGTCATTCATTTGCGGCACGACTCAAGTCGTGCCCTTTCAAAACCTGACTTTCGCCACCTGTGCCCGGGTCCCGGTTTGGCGAGAAGTTGTCTCACGGAACTCTCCATGCCTGGACTCCTCCGGCGGTGAAATGGCACCCGTAGGCTACACCGGCTTGCTGGTTGGCGAGCAAGGCGGCTGCCACCTTGTCTTTGTGAATGGGATCGGTGAGGACCCACATGAAGCCGCCGCCGCCGGCGCCGGAGATTTTGGCGCAATGGGCGCCCGCCTCGAGCGCGCAGGCGTAGAGGCGTTCGATGCCTTCGTTGGTAATGCGTGTGGCCATGCGTTTTTTCGATTCCCAACTGCCGCGGAGGACCTCGTGGAGCTGGTTGAAATCGCCGCGCAGCAGGCATTCTTTCATGCGGAAGGCCTCTTCTTTGATGGAATGCATGGCTTCAAGCGCGGGTTCGTTGCGGTCCCGAACGTTGCGGGACTGCTCAAGAATGATGTCGGCGGAGGCGCGGGATTTGCCGGTGAAGAAGAGCAGCAGCGAGGCTTCGAGCTCTGAGACGACCCAGCTTTTTATGCGCAGCGGGTTCACGAGCACGCGGCCGTTGCGGCCGAACTCCATGAAGTTGAAGCCGCCGAAGGCAGCGGCGTACTGGTCCTGCATGCCGCCCTTGAGGCCTGCCTCTTCGCGCTCGATGACGAAGGCCGTTTGCGCGATTTCGTACTCGCTGAGGGGGATGCTGAGCCACTCGAAGTAGGCGGCCAGCATGGCGACGACGAGAGTGGAGGATGAGCCGAGGCCGGAGCCGGCGGGCACATCGACGCGGGTGCTCATGCGCAGGCTGAGGGGTTTGCCGTGGTTGTAGACACGGACGACGTGGTTGTAAACGGCTTTGAAGAGGTCGAGGCGGCCGTCGAATTCGAGCTCCGGCCGGGCCTCGTAGCCGTCGGCCTCGTTGAGGTCGGCGGAGACGAACTCGATGCGGGCAGTGTCGAGGGGCTCCAGGGCCGCGTAGGCATAGTAGTCGATGGTGGCGTTGAGCACCGCGCCGCCGAAATCGTCGCAGTAGGGCGGAACGTCGGTCCCGCCGCCAGCCAGACCAAGTCGCAACGGGGCTCGGGAACGGATCAGCATACGCCTTTGAACTTAGATCTATTTCATAGTACAGGGATTTCGAGACGGTTGCGGATCGCGGTGCGGCCAGGGAATTTGCGGGGGGCGTGGTGGAGCAGCCGCTCAGGCGTGCGCGTACTCGATCTTTTGATAAGGAATGATTCCCCAGGTAACTTCGACGAAAGGCTTGCCGTTTTTCACACCCACGGTTCCGAATCCCGTGGCCGTTGCCAGGAAGGACCGGAAATCCCCCGCAATGCCCGGCTTCAAATAGAGTGTCTTTGTGATCGCGTCGTAGCGTGCTCCACTGAATGCCTGGAGAAGCGCGTAGGAAGACAGCGCGCGGGCGTACCAGTGTCCGCACTCATATTGATCGAAGGGATTACGCACCCGGCCATCGTAACGCGCGGCGCAGGTGCGCACGATATCAAGCCCTTCTTCGACCAGGCCGCTGGCGACCATGTGCGAAGCTGCCTGGTACTCAATGCCCGTCCAGACTTCGTTCGAGTAGACAAAAGGCAATGAGAGGGCTCCCCCCTTTGGCCAGGTGCAGAGCAGGAGCCCGCCCTCGGCTCCGAGCGCGAAGCCGGGCCGCTGCGGATCGGCATGGCGCGAGAGGTCTTTTTTCAGGTTGTAACGATGCACGGAGCGAAGATGGCTCGAAACCTTCTTCTGGTCCAGCACCGGCTCCAGACCGCAGGCCATGGCAAGCCAGGCGCCGAGCACGCCATCGGAGAGGCAGCCGGTCCCGTATTGATATTTTGGACCTTCTTTTTCGAGTAACTCGCGCGCTTCAGCGGAGTAGGTTCCGCCATAATCCTTGAATTCGGCGGGGTTTTTGGCGCGCAGATTTTTCCATTCGATCTTCTGGATGAAGTATTCACCATCGAAAAGCTCGCCCTCCATGCGCTGGCGGCCACTTTCATAAAGGGTCTTGTAGAGCGCCACATCGTCCGTGAGCGCAGTTCCCATGAGCACGGCGGCATGGAGCGCGCCCAGATAAATGCTGGTGCACATGCCGGTCGGTCCCCAAAACTCGATGTCGTAGGTGTTGTGGTGGGGTTCTTCGATCCATCCTTTATGTCCGGGGTCCCAGGTCACGATGCAGTAGTCTAGGCTCTTCTTCACTTTCGGCCAAAGGTTTCGCAGCCATTCGGTGTCTCCGCCAATGCGCCACTCCCGATAGACCTTCATGATTCCGCCGAGTTGGCCATCCGCGGCGGCGTAGAAGTAGTTTCCGATGGGCCGTATAGGAAGCGCGGCCCGGAACTGCTGGTGTCCCTGCTCATCCTGGTCGGGGCCGAATTCGGTCTCGCGAAGACTGCGTTCAAGTTCCGGAAAGAGGTGGGAGACAGCTTGCGCATAGTTCCAGACGTGGGTGCAGGATCCCGCGCAACTGCCTTCTTCATCTCCGGTGCCTTCCCAGGCCCAGAATTTTCCATCCGCCTGCCGCAGCACGGTTGGAGACTTGAGGATCGACAGGTTGCAAGCCACGGCATCCACCGCTTCCGGCGGCAGTGTCGTGTCGTAGAAGGTATCGGTAAAGGTTTTTGTGCGGGCGCGCAGTTCGGCATAGTGACCGGTCCAGTATTTTTGGACGGCGTCGATATCCGGGAACCGACCGGCGTACCATGGCCGATAGGTGGCATCGCCCGGCTTGATGGTATTTTCGTCCGGCGCGCCCGCGGCTCCCCTGCGTAAATGGCTGTGGGGCGCATACCAGCACATGCGCAGGGCGATGGTGCGCTGCTCTCGCGGCGATAGCGTGAAGGGAACAAACAAGGTTGCGCCGGGCGAGGGCTGCTCGTTCGAAGGGACCGGCGGGCGATCGAATGCGGCGCCGCTCGCGACATCCTTCCAGGCCATGGTGAGGGCGTCGAACCAGCCGCCCCGGAACCAGGCGTGGTTGACCTTCAGGCCGGGTTCGCTTGCGGTGACGGCAAATGCGGCTTCATCCCAGGGCTTCTGTTCGGTTCCCCCGCACCACAGAATAAATCCCCCGTCGAGTTTGCGAACGGCTTGAGGGTGCTGGTCAGACGGGGGAAGAAAGTTTCTGGCATTGAAGGAGAAAACGGCATCGATGGGCCCATCGGAGTGGTTCGTGAAGCGATATTCCAGGGCCATCATGGGAAGACTGGAGTTGTTTGCGTCGCCTGGCGTGAAGGGGCTCCAGCCTGTCAGTTCCACGGTCACAGGCAGGTCCGGATCGCTCAGCGACACGGTTCCGAAGGGAAAACGCGCCGCAAAGCTCGCATTGCCGAAGCGAGGAAAACCATAGGTGTGGTCTCCTTCTCCCAGGCCGCTGTTGGGCATGCCGAAAATCTTCCATCCCGGCACCGGCCCTTCGAGCACTCGAGCGGTTGCCCTGGATCCGGGCAGGGCAATCGCGGCAAAGACGCATGGCTCGTTGAACAGGTCGGGCCGGTTGCGAATCGAGACGTTGGAGAGCGCTCCGGTTCCCTCCAGACAAATCATGCCCGCGCCGATGCCACCGAGGGGATAGGCGACGCGCGACAAGGCCTCGTTCTCGAACCGCGTCTGACGGGGTGGAAGCGGATTCCCTTGTGAGGCGACACTCCCAGCGGGTTCAGCGGCGGCCAGCAGATTCACCTGGCTTCCAACTCCGGCGACGCCCGCGGCCTGGATGCCGGCTTTCAGGAAGTCCCTGCGATTCCAGCTTGTCTGCTTCATTTTGAACGCTCCCGAGGCGCCTTTCCTATGGTGACGATTGCGAACTTCACGCCTGGCGCGCCAAGCCAAATCGCATCTCTCATTGGGCGAGGTGCTTGAGGAAGAAATCGGCCATGATGTGATTGGCTTCGATGGCTTCAGGCAGTTTCGGGTCGTACCAGAAGGCATGAGGGAGGGCGTCAAAGACCACCAATTGAGAGTCCACGCCGGCGTGGTAAAAAGCGCGATGAAGGTTGACGGTGCCGCTGAGGAGCAGGTCGCGGCCGCTGGTGACGAAGAGCGTGGGGGGCAGGCCGTGCAGATCGGAGTAGATAGGCGAAAGGACGGGATCGCGGAGGTCGGTAGAGGCCGCGTAATCCAACAAGTGTCTACCCGGAACCGGCGGAATGAGCTGACCGGACAGGCCGCCAAGCGCGTAGAGAGCGATCGAATCGCCGTCACGGGCGAAGTCGCCCATGCCGCTGAAGACGCCCAGGGCCGCGGGCAGGGGCAGGCCGAGTTGCTTGATGCGGGCGGCGACTTCAGCGGTGAGAATGGCGCCGGCGGAGGTTCCGTAGATGACGATGTGGTTGGGCTCGTGGTCCTTGAGCAGTTCCTTGTACACGGCGATCGAGTCGTCGACGGCGGCGGGAAATGGATTTTCCGGTGCGAGGCGGTAGAGGACGGCGACGACTTTGATTTTGGTGTAGTAGGCGATTGGTATGGATTCTGTATAGGAGCCGGAGTCAGAGTTGAAGCCGCCGCC